>ENA-OQDE01000163-OQDE01000163.1-human-gut-metagenome-genome-assembly--contig:-NODE-163-length-43196-cov-3.199819_pt1 | contig 43196 bp, 48 predicted proteins | sample MGYA00242768_ERZ504595 | MGnify/ENA primary metagenome ERZ504595 (study PRJEB26092, sample SAMD00036307) | human gut metagenome | host: Homo sapiens | study: EMG produced TPA metagenomics assembly of...
CGAAATCGCGGCCGTAGTTTTGGGGTCGGTTTTTGATTTTGTTAATTTTTTGTCTTGAAATTAAGACAAGGTCACGGTTATCTGCTTCGCCGTCAAGGTTAAAATCGGCGGCTTTGAGATATGCACCGTCTAATTCTGCATTATCACAGAGGTATTTTTGCAAAAGCGTGACATCCTTTGAATTTACATTGCCCTCGCCCGTCACATCTCCGCAAACTGCAATGACATAAGTCTTTGAATCTATAACGGCAGTAAAGCCTGTTTTCAGCTTTCCGCTCTTTGCAAGAGTACCGTCCGCCTTATATACATTTTCGGCAGAAGTTTTGTTTTTGAAATCGGCAACGGTTTCTCCGCTGTAAATCCCGTAAACTATCCCGTCAGAAAACAGGTATTCGGAATTATTCGGTTGAATATCTGTTTTAGAAGAATTGTGATCGTCATTACTGCCGTCATTGCCACTTGTTTTCTTTTCTTCAAAATCACCCGAGCCAAATACCTGAACCGTTCCGTTATCAAGCAAAACAGCACATTGATTTTTGTAAGATACAACAGCAGTTGCTCTATCGGGAATTGACACGCTTTTTGTTTTTTCGGATGTTTTCAGATTAAGTCGATAATTCACGGCAGAATATATTTTTCCGTCAGATACCGAAACATTTTCTGCTGCGGCATTTGAAACATAATTCCTTGAATTATCTGACAGCGAAACAATAAATCCGTCTTTGTTTATAACTCTGTTTATTCCTGCGTTATAAATATTTTTAAGTTCACCTGTATCGGCAACATAGGTTGATGACGATTGCGAGAGCTTGTAAATTGAACCGTCACAAAGTCTTGCGTATGACTTTCCGTTATTATTAAAAACCTCGTTTACATTGTCTGAAAAAGTTATTTTCGACTTTTTATCAGATGAAAAATCCCTACACGCAACATAAGATTTCAGGCTGTCGGTCTTGATATAGTAAATGCGATTATCGGTTACCGAAAAGGAATTGGTCATAAAATTTTCGTCAACAAAAGTGTTCCGTGAAACATTTCCGTTATCAAGATTAAGAGAATACACTGAATATTTATTAGTGAAAGCATCGTCAAAAACAAGTGCATAAGTGTAGTTTCCGCTCTGTGACACACTCCTTATCCGACCGCCGACAGAAAAATTGTATGCAGAAAAATCGGGCACAAGCCTTGCTGAAAACACTGTATTTCCCGAAAACGCGCACACAAATCCTCCCTTGCCGTTGCTGTCACTTTTTACAGACGAACAAGCGGCAAGGTCAGTCAGATTGTATTCATCATACGCACGGCTTCTGCACACACCGAGGAGTGTGATAAGCATAACAGCCACAGCAAGGGAAATCAGTCGTTTCATAGCCTGTACCCGATTAAATTAATTTAAAACAAAAGGGCATCCTTTCGGATGCCCACAAAAGTTCTGATTATTCAGCAGCTTCTTCAGACTTAGCAGGTGCCTGCTCGTCTTCAGGAAGAAGTGCACGCATTGAAAGGCTTACACGCTTCTTGTCGAAGTCGATTGCAGTAATCTTAGCTTCAACAACATCGCCAACCTTGAGTACATCAGCGGGCTTTTCAATTCTCTTGTTTGCAATCTGAGAAATATGGATAAGACCGTCAATGCCGGGGATGATGTTTGCGAATGCACCGAATGTTGTAAGACCAACGATTGTAGCCTTAACAACTGTTCCCTCGGGATAGTTGTTCTTGAGGATTTCCCACGGATTGTCTTCGGCATTCTTGAAGCCGAGAGAAATCTTCTTTGTTTCCTCATTGATATCCTTTATGTAAACATCAACTGTATCGCCTACATTAACAACTCGCTCGGATGCTTAATGTGTGTCCATGAAAGCTCTGAAATGTGAATCATGCCGAACACGCCGCCGAGGTCAACAAATGCGCCGTAGCTTGTAAGTGACTTAACAACGCCCTTGTAACGCTTGCCAACTTCGCAGGTTTTCCAGAATTCTTCACGCTGAGCAGCTCTCTGCTCCTTGAGTACGCTGCGGATTGAACCGATAGCTCTTCTGCGTCTGCCGTTCTGTGAAACTTCGATAAGTCTAAAATCAACTTCCTGACCTACGAGGTCTTCAAGGCTCTCTTCACGAGTTGCTGTTGCCTGTGATGCAGGGATAAAGATTCTTGAGCCGTTGTAAAGAACGATTACGCCGCCCTTAACTGCCTCAGTAACCTTGCCGGAGAGAACCTCCTGTGACTCTGCCTTTTCTTTGAGCTCTTCCCAACCCTTCTGTGCATCTACTCTGCGCTTTGAAAGCATGATAGTGCCTTCCTGATCATTGGTCTTCATAATAAGAAGCTCAATAACATCGCCTACTTTAACTACATCTTCGGGTCTTGCGTTAGGATCGTTTGAAAGCTCTGAAGCAGGAATAAAGCCTGTCTGCTTTCTGCCGACATCTACCTGAACTTCGTTGGGAGCTATGCTCAGAACTGTGCCCATTACCCTCTCGTTTGTATTAAAGTTTTTGAGGGACTCCTCAAGCATCTCCTCAAAAGATGGTTCAAAATTTGTTTCACCGGATTTTACTTCACTCATTGTATCCAGTACCTCCTTTATTATCCTTGCAGGCGTTGAAGCACCCGCAGTTACGCCGATTGATTCGGCAACCGAAACCTTGTTTAAATCAAGCTCGGCAGCGGTTTCAATGAGAACCGTGTTCTCACACTGTCTTTTGCATATATCAAAAAGCTTTCCCGTATTGGAGCTGTGCCTGTCGCCGATTACAACCATAAAGTCGGATTCGGCGGCAATCTGAGAAGCTTCGGTTTGCCTAACTTGCGTAGCATTACATATTGTATCAAATATTTTTGCATTTGTACATAGCTTTTTTATCTTTTTTACACATTTTTTCCATTCTTGTGTGTCAAATGTTGTCTGTGCGACAATTTGCACCTGTTTATTATTCTCTTTTAGAATATTTGGCAATAAATCATCAAGCTCTGCCTCGTTATTAAATGTGTAACAATCACTTGCACAATGACCTATTATACCGCAAACCTCGGGATGATTTTTATTTCCTGCAATCAAAACAACATCATTTTCAGGACTTGTGTTTGATACAATCTTGTGAATTTTTTTAACAAAAGGACACGTTGCGTCCTCAAAGTTAATTCCTCTTTTTACCAGAGAATCAATAACGCTTTTTTCAACTCCGTGTGAACGGATTACAAGCGTTGTATCGTCAGTAAGCTCGTCAACTGCTTTAACGGGAGTGCATCCTCTTTCTTCAAGCTCGTGAACCATTTCCATATTGTGGATAATAGGTCCGAGGGTTGCAACCTTTATTCCTTTTTCAAGCAGTTCATTTACGATATTAATTGCACGGTTGACGCCGAAGCAGAATCCTGCCGAATCAGCCTTTTTTATACTCAATTAAATCCTGCTCCCTCATTCTTTTGATTTCGTCCATGATCATGGTTGTTGCACCTTTAAGTTCCCGTCTTCCGCTGTCCAGAGTAAGTCCAAGCTTTTCGGGTGTGAGAGGTTTGCCGAAGTGGATAACTCTCTTTGCAAATGTATGCTTTTTGTTGCCTACAATTGTGATGCAGGCAGGCACAACAGGACCTGCATCTGCTGTGCAACAAGAGCGCATCCGCTGCGGGGGCGCATAAGCTCGCCTGTTTTGGAACGACCGCCCTCAATAAAGATTGTCATAATCTCACCGTCACGGATAAGTCTTCGCCTGTCTTGATAGCCTTGCCGTCACCTGCACCCCTTTCAACGGGGAATGCACGAGCGCACGGATTAACGCACCGAAGAATTTATTTTTAAAAAGTTCAATTTTTGCCATAAAGAACAGTCTGCGCTTTTTCTGCGACAAACCGAGAAGAACCGGATCTGAATTTGATATATGGTTACTTGCAATAATCATGCCTCCCACAAGCGGAAGCGGCTCTTCAATTATAGTTTTATATCTGTACAAAAGTTTGAAAACAGGCTTGCAGACAGCTCTGCCGACTGCATAAAGTGCCTTTGACTGACCCATCAGATATTCTCCTTTATAACGGAAATTATTTTTTCAACCGACTGCTCAAAATCAAGCTCTGTTGTGTCAACGGTAATGCAACCCTCGGCAGGCTTGAGCGGAGCTGTTTTGCGGTGAGTATCGTTGTAGTCACGGGTTATTACATCGTTTAAAATGTCGTCGTATTTTACATCCATACCTTTCAACAAGCTCCTTATATCTTCTTTCGGCTCTTGCCTCGGGGGACGCTGTAAGAAAAATTTTAACCTGTGCATCAGGCAGCACAACTGTGCCGATATCTCTGCCGTCCATAATTACATCATGCGTCTTTGCCATATTTCTCTGCAAATCAAGAAGATATGCTCTTACAATCGGTACGGCAGAAATTTTTGACGCCATCATTGATGCCTCCGGGGTTCTGATGAGCCCGGACACATCTTCGTTGTCAAGCAGAACAATCTGCTCGCCCTTTTCATTGAATGTTAGGTCAACTGTGATTTTTGAAAGCAAATTCTTTACCGCATTTTCATCTTCGGGAGCTACGGAATTTCTTGTTGCCGACAGACCGATTGTGCGATAAAGCGCTCCTGTATCAACATAAATACAGTCAAGTGCCTTTGCAACTCTTTTTGCAATTGAGGATTTGCCTGCTCCTGCAGGACCGTCCAAAGCGATTGCTATTGACATAAATTACATCCTTTCAATCAAATATATTATGTATAATCAAATCAGATATATGCACTGTTTTCTCCGGCAAGCCGTCCGGTACTCCATGCAATCTGGAGATTAAAGCCGCCTGTGTAGGCGTCGCAGTCGATTACTTCACCTGCAAAATACAGGCCGCTTACAAGCTTGCTTTCCATGGTTTTCGGGTTGATTTCGGAAGTTTTTACACCGCCTGAGGTTATGATTGCCTCCTCAATCGGTCTGAAACCGCTGATTTCAACCGTAAAGCATTTGAGAATTTCACAAAGAGCGTGTCGCTCCTCTTTTGTAATTGAATTACACTTTTTGTCAAAGGGAACTCCCCAGCGTTTGAGAACGGGAACTATGATTTTTCTCGGCAAAAGCTTTGAAAATGCGTTTGAAACATCACGGTTTGAATTCTCTTTGAAATCGTTCTGAATACGCCTGTCAAGGTGTTCAAAATCAAGTGCCGGCTTGAGGTCAATTTCCGCAATATACCGGTCGGGCTGAATATCACGGATGTGCGAGCTTGCCGATAAAATCATCGGACCGCTCATTCCGAAATGTGTAAAAAGCATTTCGCCGAAGTCGCTGTAAACAGTCTTTTTACTGTTCTTATCAACTATTCTGAGCGCAACATTTTTGAGGGCAAGTCCCTGCATATCCTTGCATTGTTTATCACCGGAAGTAAACGGCACAAGCGACGGTTTGAGCGGAACGATTGTGTGTCCTGCCTGTTTTGCAAGTGTATAGCCGTCACCTGTTGAGCCCGTAAGCGGATAGCTTTTACCGCCGCAACAGATAATTACGCTGTCGGCATAGTAGGTGTTTTCTTGACACTTAACACCTATAACGCACCGTCCTCAAGAATAAGAGCGTTTGCCGTATCACACACTATTTTACAACCCGATTCAACGGCATAATCATGCATTGTATCAACAACATCAACCGATTTGTCGGATGCGGGGAACACACGATTTCCCCTTTCGGTCTTTGTTTTAAGTCCTTTGGATTCAAAAAATTCGATTGTATCCTCGGGAGTAAATGCATTGATTGCAGAATAGAGAAATCTTCCGTTTACGGGAACATTATTGATAAAAGTCTGCACATCGCAGTTGTTGGCAAGGTTACACCTTCCTTTGCCCGTTATCATAATTTTCCTGCCGACACGCTTGTTCTTTTCGATTATCGTAACTGATGCACCATAGAGCGCCGCAGTTGCACCCGCCATAAGACCTGCCGCACCTGCTCCGATTACCACAACTTTTTTACTTATCATCATCTTCAATATTACCCATTATTTCTCTGTCACGGTTGGTGTAAACTCCGTCACGGTTCCACACAAGTTCAAGTCTGCGGAATGTGTCGGAAACTTCATCTTTCTTTTTAAGTACGGTTGCAACAATAAGAGCGTTGATAAGGCTCAACGGTGCAACGAGTGAGTCTACAATTGACGCCATATCGCTTCTTGCAATAAGCACAGAATCGGCACTCTGAACAAGAGGAGAAACCATACTGTCCGTGATTGCAATTGCGTGAGCGCCCCTTGAACGGGCAAAGTCCATTGCCTCAACCGACATTGAACTGTAACGGGGAAATGAAATACCGATCATAACATCTTTGTCGGTGATTCTGAAAATCTGTTCAAAGGTTTCGGTTTGACTGCCGCTTGTGATAACACGCACATTGTCAAATATCATTTCAAAATAGTATGCAAGGAAGTTTGCGATTGCGGCTGTTGAACGCACACCGAATATGTAAATACGCTCTGCCTTGCAAATTTCATCAACTGCACGGGCAAAATCCTCATGAGATGTTTCTTCAATTGTTCTGCGGATTTTATCAATATCCTGATTAAGAACACTGTCAAGCACATTGTCATTGCCGATGCGGTTTGAGGTAACTTCAATACGCTGAACAGATGTGAGCTTGTTACGAATCATCTCCTGCATTGCTTTTTGAAGCTTAGGGTAGCCGTCATAGCCGAGCTCGGTTGCAAAACGAACAACCGTACTCTCGCTGACTCCGACAGTTTCACCAAGCTTTGATGCGTCATAAATGCCGCCTTATCGTAATGCTCTTCAATAAAAAGAGCAATTCTTTTTTGTCCCTTTGAGAGGGAATTCATCATTAAATCTATTCTTGTGAGCAAATGAGTAATCATTTTTTTAATATCTCCCGTTATAAATAGTAAAAACAGACACACTGTCTTAACCAATTCATTTTAACACAAGAACTTGCAATTTACAATAAGATATAAATTAAATTATTGTAAATTTTACGAAATTATGAAATATGCGTCGGTTTATGTTGCAATAATAAATGTTGTATGGTAAAATTGTTTAACAGAAAGCAAATGACGGAGTTGATAAAAATGATAGCAGTTATTGATTACGGCGCAGGCAATATCCGCAGTGTTTACAAAGCGTTAAAGCATATCGGCTGTGAATGTGTGATTACAAGAGATAAAGACGAAATTATGAATGCAGACGGTGCTATTTTGCCGGGTGTCGGTTCGTTTGGCGATACAATGGACACAATGAATTCATACGGCATTAAAGACACGGTTATTGAGTACATAAACAGTGAAAAACCGTTCTTAGGCATTTGTCTTGGACTTCAGCTCCTCTTTCCCGAAAGTGAAGAAAGTCCGAATGTAAAAGGTCTTTCGGTTTTTGACGGTACAATCACAAAGATTCCGTCAGGCGAAGGCTTAAAGATTCCGCACATCGGTTGGAACAGCCTTAAAATCAATGAAAAGAGCAGACTTTTCAAAGGCATCGAACAGAATGCATACGTTTATTTTGTTCACTCATATTTTTTGAACGCAAGCGACAGGAGCATTGTTTCGGCTCAGACGGAATACGGTGTTACGATTGACGCCGCTGTTGAAAAAGGCAATGTTTTTGCAACTCAGTTTCACCCCGAAAAAAGCGGCAAAACGGGACTTAAAATTCTCAGAAATTTTGCTGACATTGTAAAAGGCAGGGAGGAATAAATATGTACGCAAAAAGAATAATTCCATGTCTTGATGTAAAAAACGGCAGAGTTGTAAAAGGTATGAGTTTTGTAAATCTTGTTGACGCAGGCGATCCCGTTGAATCTGCAATGCAGTATGACAAACAGGTGCTGACGAGCTTGTATTTCTCGACATTACCGCATCAAGCGATTCAAGAAACATCACCATTGACATGGTTGAAAAGGTTGCAAATTCAATTTTCATTCCGTTCACGGTCGGCGGCGGTATCAGAAGCGTTGAAGATTTCAATGTTCTGCTCAGAGCCGGCGCAGACAAGGTGTCCGTAAATTCAGCCGCTGTTCATCGTCCCGAACTCATCAGCGAGGCGGCATATAAATTCGGCAGTCAGTGCGTTGTCGCCGCTATAGATGCCAAAAGAAACGGCGACAGCTGGGAAGTTTATGTGAACGGCGGAAGAACTCCTGTCGGTATGGATGCAATTGAATGGGCTGTAAAATGCGAAAAACTCGGTGCGGGAGAAATTCTCCTTACAAGCATGGACGAGGACGGTCAGAAAAAAGGCTATGACATTGCACTTACAAGGGCAGTTTCCGAAAAGGTGAACATTCCCGTAATTGCAAGCGGCGGTGCGGGCGCACTTGAGCATTTTTATGATGCTTTTACAGAAGGCAAGGCTGACGCAGTCCTTGCGGCATCACTTTTTCACTTTGGTGAAATTCCGATTCCCGAACTTAAAAAATATCTCAACGAAAAAGGAATTCCCGTAAGGCTTTAATTTACATACAAGGTTTATACAAAAGGCGGTTATGCAGAATATGCACAACCGCCTTAAAAGTTTTTAAGATTAAATTTTATCGTTTAAGCAAGGTTAGTTATGATTTTCTGAATCAATGTTGCATCTGTAATCTCAATAATGCCGTTACCGTTTACATCGGCAATCTTCATTGTTTCTGCGTCAAAATTTTCAAGCTTTACGATGTATTTCTGAACAAGTGTTGCATCAACAACAGTTACACTGCCGTCACGGTTAACATCGCCCTTGAGAGTTTCATCCGATGAAGACGAACCTACAACGAATGTCTTTGTTGACTCTGCCTTGTTGCCGTTTGCATCAACTGCAACCACACCGATTGAATATGTGCCATCAGCCGACGGAGTCCATACACATGAATCTGTGTTTGAGTCCTGAACTGTTTCACCGTTAACTGTGAATGAATAAGTTACATCACCTGTAGCGTGATAGCTTTCTGCCAAAAGGGTGACAGGTGTGCCTGCACTCTGTCCTGAATTGAGGTTTGCACCGAAGTTAACCTCAAACGGAGCTTCGTTTACTTCTGTGTCGGGAAGAAGCGCACCGATTCTTGCAAGCGGAACTGTGATATTGTCAATATCTTCTTTCTCGTGTGAGGTTGAAGGATCGTAGCTGTACTCAAGATTTGCCTGATCAAGCATTGAGGGATCATGCGGAAGTGTATCCATACCAGATGTGCCGTATGTGAGAATCTGCATTGCACCGATACCCTGTGTTTCAATGTAGTTGCGGTCAATACCTAAAGTATTGAGCGGAACTGCAATTTCGTAAACATAGCCGTATGAGTTCTTGTAACCTTCATCGAAGAAGTCAACCCAGTTTGAGTTCATATCGAGGTTATCGCCCATTACTCTTGAACCCTTTGGAGCGTTGATACCGAAGAGTGATGTACTCTTTGTTCCGTTAGCGTATTTGATTTTAAATCCGTTTTTATTATCCTGAGCCTGAAAGCTTGTTACACCGATTGGAATTCTTGTGTCATAGTTAAACATATATGTTCCGTCTGTGTCTTGAGTATCTGCCTTAAAGATTGAGCGCCGCCGTTTGAGTTGTTGGAGTCAAAGGCAACAAGTGTGTCTATATGAGTTGTAAAGCCTGTGCCTCCGTCTTTTGCAGTGCCGTTTGTGCAACCCCATACGAACGGATTGGTATACACAGAACCGTCCTTGTTTGTACCTACTGCCTTGCCTGTTGCCTGCTTTGCAGGGTCAATTGACAGAGCAAGATACATAGGAATACTGTTTCTCCAAGGACGAGCCTCATTTGATGCGGCAAAGTTGTCCTCGGGAGAAGTTATGTATGTTGTGTTAGCCAGTTCAAGCAGGAAATAAAGATTATCGTCGTCCCATGCACTGTAGAGAGCATAAGCATCCCACGGCTGTTCATGCATTGAAGAAGGCATATAAACTCGGGATCATCGTTTGCAACACCCTGAGCAATAATCATTGAGCTGTCCCAGTCGCTTAAATCACCGTCAACAGAGATTGTCTTATGCTTGCCGAGCTGCATTTCAGGGTTTGTGCCGTAATAGCCGCTCTCAGGCGCTGTTGTGTGGCCGTCTGATTTAGCGGAGAAAGTTGTCTTTGACGCTGTAAAAGTCTTTTTGAAGGTATATGTCTGCTCCGTTTCAACCCCGTCTGCACCTGTTGCATAAAGTGTAAGCGTAACTTTTGAATTGCCGATTTTGCCCTCACCGACTTTTACCGAATCGCCGTTTGCAAACTCTTTCTTAGCTGAACCGTCAACTGAGTAATAGCCTTGTCGGCATTCTTTAACGCAAGCTTTACATCAAGTGATTCTGTTGAAAAAGACGTATTGTTTGCTGTAAGTGTGTAACCGTAAGCGTGATCATCAGGCTTGCCGTAGTCAATCCACTGCTTTTCGGCTGTGAGCATTTTGCATTCGCCGGCTTTGAGTGAAAGACCTGCTGCCTCAGGATACTGCTCCTTGCCATTGCCTTTTTCAAGACCGTTGTTGAAGATGATTTTTTCCGATTTAAAAGAAGACGCAAAGCTTGCCTTATAAAGACCGCTGTCCTCTTTTGTCATAAGCTCTCCCGGCCATTCGGCATTTTCCTTTGTGCCGTATGCGTAAACATAAACATCCTTCCATCCGTACTTTGAGTTGTCAAAGTACACCTCTGAACCTGACGATGTTGCTGCCGAAACACCACCTGCCGACACGACAAGTCTGAAAGCACCATGAGTGCGGAAGAATAATGCTCGTGATTTTTCTTGTTCTTTTCATTTTGATTCCTCCATTTCATAATTGTGGGCAATGTGATTGCTTTTATTATAGCATTTTGCACTTGTTTTTTCAATTCATTATCACATTTTTGTTTCTTTGTACAAGTTATTGTGCAGAGTTTTGTAGACTTAATTAAATAAAGCTTATTTTTGACTATATCGCAACATATTTTAACCATAAAAATCCGCTGACATAAACTGTCAGCGGATTTAATGTTTTCCAAAAACAATATTTGAATAATCAGTTTTCTTTTCTGTAGAAAGGTTCAACACCCTTTACTGCATTTTTTGCAAAATCCATTGAATACGGCATCATTGAAAGCTGGATTTCATCGTCAAGGAACGGATTTGCAACCTTGCTGATTGCATCGAATGTGCTTTCCATATCACCGAAGAAATCAACCACGATGAAGTAGCTCTTTTGACCGTTCTGCTCAATCAAGCGAAGATATGCGGCATTTACTGTCGGCTCTGTGCTGAAATGATTAATAAGAGCAGCCATAAGATCAATCGGGTATTCTTTAGGCTCGCCTAGACTGATTGGTGAACCCGGCTCGATTGTCTGATTTTTGAGTTTCATATAGTCCTTCTGCTGTTTGAAAGAATGAACCATCTGTTTCGGGAATGTTACGCTCTTTCCGAAAGGATTGATTACAAAGCCCTTTACATCAGCCTGGGGATCCATTACCATCTGGGCAATGCTGTCAAAGTCTGTAACAACCTTCTGTGCATTTTGAGTGTCTTTCCACTTGAAAAGTTCGTCTGTGTCCGTAAACACACCGAAAAACTTTTCTTTGTTGCCGTTTTCAAGAAGTCTAAACTGAACCTGAGTTGACTGCTGCATAACAGTCTGACCGTTGGTTGTCTTAGCCTCTGTCTTTGGTGTTACCTTTGCAGGGAGAATGAATTTCGCCTTCATAACCTCATCAATCATCTTGTTGATGTTTTCGGTTGTGTTGTCATCCTGCATCTTTTCAATAGCGGCTACGAGGTTTGGATTCTTGATTTCCTCTGCCGGCACTTTGCTTCCTTCCATTTTTGCGCCTTTAAGTTCGCTCATGCTTTGTTACCTCCGTTATTCTGCTGTATGATTTTTGTCGGGAAATACTGCAAATCGTCGGATACTTCACCGTCAAAGAAAATAATATTCGGTGAATTTAAATCTCTTTTGATTACGCAGTCGTAAGTTCCGTCTTTTTCTTTTTGTTTCTGCACCGATGTATGATTTTGCATTACAGACATTAGTGCAAGCATAGCATAAAATTCATCTTTTACATATAAGTGAATTCAAGTCTTTCGTAAGTTTTGACGCCTTCGGCATTTTCCGCACGAAGCTCAAGCTTTGAAACATCGCTGTCACCGTGCTTGATTGTTACTTTGTCACCGTCTTTGTACGAAACAGCCTTTCCGCCGTCAAGGGAATATGTGGCATTATCTGTGTTTGAACAGGTGAGAGTTACCTCATATGTATCATCGCTGTATGTAAACTCTGTTTTTGAGTCAACACCAACACTTGCAGGTCTTGCATATTCAGTGTATCCCTCATTATAAAGAACTACAACTGAATTTTCAGGGATATCCGTATCACAGGTAATCTTACCGTTTTTAACAGTATATTCGGTTTTGCGGTCAACACGGTCAACATATGTTCCGTCAGCAAGATTTGTTTCAAAATCAACCTTGAGAGCATCATTTGTATTGACAATTACAGCTCCCTTTGTACCTCTTTCAATCATAAGAGCAGTTGAGTCAAGGTTAGGATTAACGAGATTTTCGTCTTCACCTTTCATTGCTGTTCTGAAGAAATTCACTGCGGAAACACGGTTGTCCTTGTACATATCGTCACCCTGTGTGCCGATTCGGTTCATGCCCCATGAATTGTCGATTGAACTGTTATACGGACGGTCAAAGAAGAGCGGTGTTCCGTCTTTTCTTGCCGTGATTATTGCCCAGCCGAGGACAACCTGTTCGCTGTCGATATTGTTGTATGTGCAGTCGTTGATGTAGTTATCGTGGGATTCAACCCATGTTACGATATTCGGGTCTGCATTGCCAATCCAATAATCAGACACAACCGCCGTGTCGATATTGCCGCTTGCAATTCCCGAACGAATTTTACTGCCGTAGGTGCTTGATGTGTTCTGCCGATTTCCTTTATATAGTCGGCAAGCCTGTCATTGTCGCCCTGAAGCACTTCGCCGTAGATAAAAAGATTTTCTGCGTTATCAACTTCTTTTGTTGCTTTTTCCCAGAAGTTATTTTTAAAGCCGTCATCTTCTTTTGGATCATCGGAAAGTCCGATATGCTTTGCCGTGTCATATCTGAAACCGTCGGCACCGCAGGCAATACAATCGTTAATGTAATTAAAGAAATACTTTTGAAACGAAGGTCTTTCCGTGTTGATGTCGGGAAGTCCTCCCATCTCATGCGTGGTGCAGGCAAGTCTGTCGCCGAAATCATTAAGGGGCGTTCTGCCTCCTTGTGATAAAGGGTTTCAAGACTTCCGCCGCCGGCCTCAATAAGATCTTCGCTTACCTCATCGGTTTCGGGAGTAGTGTGGTTTGCAATTACATCGACAATAACCTTTATACCATACTTATGGGCCTCATCGCACATTGCCTTAAATTCATCACGAGTACCGAGCTGATAATTACCGATTTTGAAATCAGTCGGCTGATAGTGATAGTACCACTTTCCGTTGCCGTAAAGATCCATACCGCCGTCTTCGCCCTCAAGACACTCGTTAATCGGAGATGTCTGCACAGCCGAAAAGCCTGCTGCGGCAATATCCCCCATTGACTCCTTTATTGTGTTGAAATCCCAACAAAATGCTTGAAGAATCGCACCGTCAGCCACCTTGTCGGCTGTTTTGTAGTCAATTGACGCCGGCTGAGTTTGTGAGCAACCCGTACCCGATACTGCAACGGCAGTAATCATAAGAGCCGAAAGAATTCCTGCTGATATTTTTTTAAACATAATTCACCATCTTTCTGTTTTTAACTTACTTGAGATACAGTATAACATAAATGATATGATTTTTAAATAGTTTTTGGCATTTTTGCCATATTTTTTTATTAAAACGCCAATAATGACACAAACTATGTTTTTGAGCAAAAAATCGTTACGATGTTTACAATAGAAAAAAATTGAATATTGTCACAAAAGAAAAATTGTTGTATACTAAAAATATTAAAATGAAAGGAACAGCTGCATGAGTCACGCGATAATTATTCCTATTTATTGTGAAAACAGAAACACAATCAACCTCTGCAATGAATTACAGAATTTTGGAGCTGAGCATATTGTTGTTGTCAATGACGGTCTTAATCCCAAATCGGAATATTTTAACGAATTGACAAGTATTGGCTGTCATCTTGTTCACCTGAAAAATAACAACGGCAAAGGTGCAAGCCTTAAAGCAGGCATCAAATACGCTCACGATAACCTTTATAATATCACGGGCTACATTACCTGTGACGCTGACGGACAACATACTGCAAATGATGTTATGAAAATCAGCCGTATGCTTGACCTTAGAAACGGCAGTCTGATTCTTGGCAAAAGAGATTACAAAAAGTCTAAAATGCCGATTAATATACGAATCGGAAACAGACTGTCCTCTGCATATTTCAAGGTTATTACGGGCAAAAGCTGCAAAGACACTCAAACAGGACTGCGAGGTATTCCTGCATTTCTGTATGACACGGTGATGAAAACAAAGGGCAGTCGTTTTGATTTTGAAATGAATTTTCTCACAAAATGTGCGACATGAGAGTCCCGTTTTACTTTGTGAACATTATAGCTGATTGCTCAAACTGCAGCAGCAATTTTCGGCTTATCAAGGACACCTACCTTATCTACAGAACTCCGTTGAGATTTGCAACGGCATCAATCGGCTGTACGATAATCGACCTTGTTTTGTTCACGATATTTGCGTATATTCTGCCGTCACATATGTTCTTTAACATTATGCTGGCAACGCTTATGGCACGAGTTGTTTCGGGCGGAATTAATTTTCTCATCAACAGAAAGGTCATCTTCGGCAATACGGATAACGGAGCAAAACAGGCACTCAGATTTTTTATTCTGTTTTTCTGCATAATGTGTGCAAGCTCACTTATTGTATCGGCACTTTGGTTCCTGCCGATTCCCGTTACACTCACAAAGGCGATTGTCGATCTTTTGTTGTGGACGGTCAATTACAAAATGCAGAGAATATGGGTTTTCAAGGACAGCAACAGACTTAAAAGAACTCCGAAAAGCAAAAGAAAATAAAGCAAACGAAAACGGTGACACGAAAATGTCACCGTTATTTTTGTATAATTTTCAGTTGCTGTCAATATTTACAAAACCTCTGCCTTTATTGCGCCTGCAGTCGTTACGATAATAAAGGCATTGGGATCAACATTTTTGATTCCCGATGTGATTTTGTAAACCTCTTGAGGACGGACTGCGCACATAATAACTTTCTTATCCTTACCGCTGTATGCACCCTCACCGTTGAGGTATGTTACACCTCTCTTTAGGTTTTTCATAATATTGACACTTACTTCTTCATAATTGTCCGAAATTACAAACATGAGCTTGCCGTTACCTCTTGAAGTACCGTAGCTTACAGCATCAATTACCTTTATGCTGATAAAAATTACAAGCAAAGCATAGAGTACATTTTCAATGCTGTGATAAACAAAGAATACCATTAAAAGCACAAGAATATCGGACACAAGTATTATCGTACCCGTTGAAATGAACGGAAAATGCTTGTGAAGATTCAGTGCGATGATGTCTGTACCGCCTGTTGAACCGCCTCGGTAAAAGATAAGACCGAGTCCGAGACCGTTAAGAACTCCGCCGAATCCTGCGGCAAGAATTGTATCGCCCGTATATGCAGGCAAAATCGGTGTAAGAACATCAATCATAACCGAAACAAGCGCCGTTGCAACAAGGTTCTTGTAAGAAAGCCCTTTCCGTTCTCGATAAATCCCCAGATGAAAAGCGGAATGTTCATCACAAAAATCATAATACCTATCGGCAACGAGAACATATAGTTGAGCATTGTGGCAACACCCGTAAGTCCGCCCGGGGCAACATTGTTAGGTGATGTAAACATTGCTACCGATATGCCGTAAAGAACTGCTCCGGCGAAAATTACAAGATAATCAAAAAATAGTGTTCCTGCCTTTGCAAGACGGGAATTCGGTTTTAAATTCGTTTGCATAAAATCACTCCCCGAAACGAGTATGTATAATTATTTCAAAAAGCTGATTTATTCTGTCAAATTCTTTATTAATCTGCAAGTATCCGAAAAGTGCTTCAAGTCCCGTTGCACTGTGATAATCGGCAACAGAACCGTTTTTTGGAGTACATTTCGGTGCGGCATTTCTGCCTCGCTTATAAACGGCAAGCTCCTTTTCGGTTAGAGTTGGCATAAGAATTTTTGCAAATTCAGCCTGACTTTTGCAGTTTACAAGCGAAACCTTTATTTTATTGAGTTCTCCGACACTGCGGTTAGCCTTGCGAACAAGGTATTCACGCACAAGCAGGTCATAGACGCCGTCACCCACAAAGGCAAGTGTAAGCGGAGAAATTTCATCGGCTAATGAATGAACAGATGTATTTTCCATATTAACTCCGTATCACGCAATATTAATCCATAAAGTCAAATTCAAGCTCATAAATTGAAACCGTGTCACCGTCCGAACAGCCTTTTTTTCGGAGTGCGTCAATTACACCGCCGTTTATGAGAACTTTCTGGAAATAGTTAAGGCTTTCGTAATCGTCAAAATTAATACCCTTCATAACCTGCAACAGCCAGTCAGCCTCAACTGTATAGATTCCGTTCACATTCTTGATTATAACAGAATGGTCATCAAAATCATCAACGGTCACAATCGGAGCAGGCTCTGCCTCGTAGTGAGTGATTGGAGGAAGTTTTGAAAGCATTTCCTGAATCTTTTTGAGGAGCGGATCAACATCATAGCGGATTGCCGCCATAATCGGGAAGAAATCATAACCTTGATCTTCGACAAACTTCTTGAAGTCTGCAATTTGCTCATCGGTTGCCATATCGCACTTGTTGCCTGCAACAACCATCGGACGCTCTGCAAGCTCGGGATTAAATTTTGCAAGCTCATTGTTGATTGTTATGAAATCCTCTTTCGGATCTCTGCCCTCACTGCCCGAAACATCGACAATGTGAACGAGCATACGGCAACGCTCAACATGGCGGAGGAACTGATGTCCAAGACCTGTACCCTGCCATGCACCCTCGATAAGTCCGGGAATATCAGCCATAACAAACGATGAGCCCTCACCCATTGACACAACTCCGAGAACGGGAGTGATTGTTGTGAAGTGGTAGTTCGCAATCTCAGGCTTTGCCTGTGAAACTACGGAAACAAGGGTACTTTTTCCGACATTCGGGAAACCTACAAGACCTACATCGGCAAGAAGCTTGAGTTCAAGAACAACATCAAACTCTTCACCCGGAAGTCCCGGTTTTGCAAAACGGGGAACCTGACGGACAGGAGTTGCAAAATGTGGATTACCCCAACCGCCTTTACCGCCTTTTGCAACGATATAAGGTTCATCACCCGAAACATCGGCAAGGATTCTTCCGCTGTTCTCCTCTTTTACAACAGTTCCGACAGGAACACGGATAACAAGGTCTTCGGCATTTTTACCACGGCATCTGCCGCCTCTGCCGTTTTCGCCTTTTTTTGCGGCATATTTTCTTTTATAACGGAAATCGGCAAGTGTTGAAAGGTTGGAATCGGCAACAAAAACAATGTTGCCGCCTCTGCCGCCGTCACCGCCGTCGGGACCGCCTGCCGCTACATATTTTTCACGGTGAAATGAAACGGCACCGTCACCGCCGTCTCCTGCTTTTATTTTAATTTTCGCTGTATCTACAAACATATTTTTCTCCGTAACAGTTTTGCTGTTTAATTATCAGTACAAATGTAAAGAATCTCAGACCTGTTTGTTATTAGTATAAACAGAAATGTAAAAATAAGGGTGGATATAAAATCCACCCTCATAAATTTTGAGATTACTGCTCAACAGGATAAACGCTTGCACGCTTTCTGTCTTTGCCGACACGCTCAAATCTTACAACACCGTCAATCTTTGCGAACAGTGTATCGTCAGAGCCTTTGCCTACATTTTCACCAGGGTGAATATGTGTGCCTCTCTGCTTTACAAGGATGTTGCCTGCGAGAACCTTCTGACCGTCTGCACGCTTAACGCCAAGACGCTTTGATTCACTGTCACGGCCGTTCTTTGTAGAACCCATACCTTTTTTATGAGCGAATAACTGAATGTTTATTTTAAGCATTACCTTACACCTCCGAAAATTTAACTTTAATAAAATTTTTGTATTGCTCCGAAAGAGCAGTTAAGTGAAGCTTTAAGCCTGAAAGTATATCACAAGCCTTTAAAGCGTCATTCGGTGACATTCTTACTTTCATAAGACCGTCATCCTCGGTAACCTGTGCATTAATATGCAAAATCTCGGTGACAGTGTTTGCAGTCATATATGCGGCAGAACTGATTGCCGCACATACAATATCGCTGCCCTCTTCGGCAAAGTCGCAGTGCCCCGATATTTCAAAACCGCAAATTATATCATCTGATTTAAAAAATGTTACCGTAGTCATTTTTAGGCTTCGATTGAAGTAATCTTAACCTGTGTGTAAGGCTGTCTGTGACCTTTTGCTCTCTTTTCGCCCTTCTTAGGCTTGTAAGTGCAAACTCTGATTTTTTTGCCTTTACCGTTCTTTACAACTTCACCTGTAACCTTAGCACCCTCAACGAGCGGTGTGCCAACCTTGATGCCGTCGTCTGTGCCGACTGCCACAACATCAAATGTTACTGTGTCGTTTGCTTCTGCGTCAAGCTTCTCGATGAAGATAACCTCATCGTTAGTTACCTTGTACTGCTTGCCGCCTGTCTGAATAACTGCGTACATTTTAGTACCATCCTTTACATTGGGCTCGCTATGTGCAGGTGGAACGAATCACTTAAAACCCACAATATGCGGCTTATATACTATATCACAAAGAAAACTTTCTGTCAACAATTTTCCCGATATTTTTTGAGTATATCAAATATTATTCTGTATTCTGCAAGCCTTGAGAGTATTTTTCATAAGAGTTGAAATTGTCATAGGACCTACACCGCCCGGCACGGGTGTGATAAACGAGCATTTATCCTTGACATTTTCAAAATCAACATCACCGCAGAGTTTGCCGTTTTCATCCCTGTCCATACCGACATCAATCACAACCGCACCCTCTTTTACCATATCGGCGGTTACAAACTTTGGTCTGCCGACTGCGGCTACGAGTATATCTGCCTGTGAACAGATTTCAGCAAGATTCTTTGTTCTGCTGTGACAGATTGTTACCGTGCCGTTTTCGTGGAGCAAAAGCATTGCCATAGGCTTGCCTACGATATTACTTCTGCCGATTACAACGCAGTTTTTACCGCTTACTTCAATGTTGTAGGAATGGAGCATCTCCATTACGCCTGCAGGCGTGCATGGAAGAAAATCATACTCGCCGAGCATAATTTTGCCGACATTTACGGCATGGAATGCGTCAACATCTTTAAGCGGGCTGATTGCCTCAATAACAGCCTTGTCATCAAGGTGTTTCGGCAACGGAAGCTGAACAAGAATGCCGTTGATATCCTTCTTATTGTTGAGAGTTTCAACAAGGTTTAAAAGTTCTTCCTGTGTTGTTTCTGCCGGGAGTGCATACTCCTCAGACTTAAAGCCTACAAATTCACAAGCCTTTTTCTTGTTGTTTACATATACTCTTGACGCCGGATCGTCGCCTACGATTACTACCGCAAGACCGGGGGTTATTTTGTGAGTTTCCTTTAACTCAAGCGTCTGCCTCTTTACCTCTTCCTTTACCTGTGCCGATACCTTTTTTCCGTCGATAATCTGCATAGAAAGAATCCTCCTTTTTTCTGTTTATAATTAAGAATACAATACCTGTTATAAAAATTACTGCCGAAAGAACCTGTGACACCCTTATGTCTGCTCCGAAAACTTGGAACGGAAGATAAAGGCTGTCTGTTCTCAGTCCTTCAACAACTGTTCTTTCAAATCCGTACCACACAAGTACATAAAGAAAATCTGTCCCGAATATTTCTGCTTATATTTTCCGTAGAAATGGAGAAGTACAAATCCGAGCAGACACCACATTGATTCATAGAAGAAACACGGATGAACTCCTATGTTGTCTGTTCCCTCGCTCATCATTCTCCAGGGCAAATCCGTAGGAGAGCCGTATGCCTCCTGATTCATAAAATTGCCCCATCTGCCTATTCCCTGTCCGATAAGGAAACCGACCATTGCGATGTCAAGAACAGGCATAATCTCCATTTTCTGTATTTTGGCAACAGTCAGACCGCCGAGCAACGCACCGATTATTCCGCCGTAAATAGCAAGTCCGCCGTTGTTGATATAGAGAATTTCAATCGGGTTCTGTCCGTAATAATCCCATTTGAAGAAACAGAAGTACAGTCTTGCACCGATAATTCCCGTTATCATTCCCGCAAAAACACAGTTGATAAGCTTTGAACCGTCAACCTTGTAACGGGGAGCACTTTTCCACGCATAAAGTACGGCAAGCAAAAGTCCGCAGGCGATGATTATTCCATACCAATAGACCTTGTAATCACCGATTGAAAATGCAATCGGGTTAATATCAAATTCCCAGCCAAATCCGGGAAACTGCACATGATACGGCATAATTACACCTCTTCAGGCTGTTTTACAACAGACAAAGTACAGTTGTCGACATCGAGCATCTCGGCAAGCCTTGCGTTGATATCCTCAAGCTTTGCATTTGCAACCGCATCAATGTAGGCAAAAATTTCGTTGCCCTGCATTGCATAGTCGATGATTGAATTTGAAATTGCACTTACTGAGTTGAGTGATGAAACCGAATCGCCGTAAACAGACTTCTTGCAATTTCAAAGTCCTCTTTGTCAATACCGTTTTTCTTAATATCCGAGATATACTGCTTTATCATCTCAGCCGCCTGTTTCGGTGCTCTTGATTCACCGCCGAAGATTACCGAGCAATAACCCGGACCTTCAAAGAGTTCATAAGAAAAGCTTGAATTGATGAGGTTTGAATCCATAAGATTTCTGTAGAGTATGCTCGTGTTTGATGCAAGTGCCGAAAGAAGAATATCTGTGCATGCAAGCTGCTTTTCGTCAAGGGGCTTGTCTGCTTTCTCTTTGAAGCCGAGATTGAACAAAGGCATTGAAACAGGGAAAGTCTGCTCAACATAAGGTTCTTTGATTTCATAAGGCTCTGTTTCAAAATAGTTTTTGATTTCCTTTTTCTCACAAGGCTTGAGCATTTTGTCGGCAACTTTAAGCACACCGTCAACCGTTACATTACCCGCAACGCAGAGAATCATATTATTGAGGTTGTAGAACACATTGTAAACTTCATAAAGCTTTTCGGCTGTAATTTCCGCAATTGTTTCAACCGTACCTGCAATATCAATTTTTACAGGGTGATTGTGGTACATACCCTCAAGCATATTGAACATTACTCGCCAATCGGGAGAGTCGTCGTACATTTTGATTTCCTGACCGATAATGCCCTGTTCCTTTGCAACTGTCTGAGCCGTAAAGTAGGGATCCTGAACAAAATCGAGAAGAATTTCAAGACTTTCATCAAACTTGTCCGTACATGAGAAAAGATAGCAGGTTTTTTCAAAGCTTGTATATGCGTTTGCATTTGCACCTGTTTTTGCGTATCTTACAAACGCATCGCCCTCTTCACTTTCAAAAAGCTTGTGTTCAAGGTAATGGGCGATACCGTCGGGAACTGTAATTATATCACCGCCGTTAACGGAAAACTTTGTATTAATACTGCCGTAGCGTGTGCCGAAAATTGCATATGAAGAAGTGTAACCCTCTTTTGGATAAACAAAAATTGTAAGTCCCGATGGATGTTCAACTTTATAATAGCTGTCGCCTGCAATTTCCGATTTAATTTCTGTAATATTCATTCTGTCCGCCTCCCTTACTTATTTTTGAGAACATAAACCGTATCGAGCAAGAGCTTATTTGCGGCATTTACAATCTGCTCTTTTGTAACGGCATTAACCTCAGCGGAAACTTCTTCAACAGTTTCAAGGTCACCGTTAAAGATTCTCCCTGTGTACCAGTTTTCAATACCGCTTACGCTGTCGCTGCTTGACTTGAATGAATTAACAACAGCAAGCTTTGTTGCCTCAATTTCAAAATCTGTAATTTCGCCGTTCTTCATATCCTCAATTTCTTTGAGAATAGCTTTTTCGGCTTTTTCAAGATTTTCGCCCTCAACACCGCTGTTGATGTACATTATGCCCTTGATTGAATCATAGGAGGACGAGCAGTAATAGCAAAGGCTCTGCTTTTCACGAACATTGTTAAAGAGTTTGAGCTTGCAGTACCGCCGAGAACAGCACACATAAGTCTTTCGGCAACCGCCTCTTCATCACCTGCGGAAATCTGTGTTCTGAATCCCATGACAAGTTTTGACTGTGAGAGCTCCATTTCCTCTGTAATATGTTTTTCTTTTGAAACATTCTTAACAACATCAGTAGATGAAGTCACAACATTTCTTTCGATATTTGCAAAGGCTTTCGCAAAAACCTCCTTCGCCTTATCGGGCAGGGCTGTCGCTATATAGAGAATCTCAAATTTTGCGGTTTTGAGAAGATTCTGCCATGCCTTGCAGAGTGATTCGGCAGTTGCGGCTTGATTTTTTCGGCTGTACCGTAACGCTTGATTCCGAAAACCTCATCCTTGCACATATGCTTTATAAGCTGTCCCATTGCATAGATTCGCTTTTCGTTGAATTCTGAATCAATCACATCAAGAAGCTGTCTGCGTTCCTGTTCAAGTTCACTTTCAATAAAAGCGTTGTTCTTGACATTCGGCTCAAAAATTACGCTGCACAAAAGCTCCGAAAGTTCTTTGGCAATGCTGACATCATCAAGAGAATATCTGTCATCAAGACCTGATACGGAAATTTTAATTACCTGGCTTTCACCGTGTTTTGAAAGCGATGAAGTGAGGTCTGCACCGTAAAGTGAGCTGAGTTTTTTGCTGAGAACAGTAAAATCAGGATATTTTTTGCATGAACGAACAAGCAATCCGCCCACAAGCGCATTCTCCGACGCTGTTTCGACAGAAAGCGGAACAACAATATTCACGCTGATTTTCATAGTTTTAAAACGGCTGTCCTTAATGTTTGTAAAGTAAACACCGTTTGCAATTTCATTTCTGTTGATGAAATTCATTTAATCAACTCCGTTTTCAGATTATCAGTCATATTGTATCACATTTTGATTTATTATAAAAGAGATATAAGAAAAAATCACAAAAGTGCAATAGCAATTTGAAACAATTTTACTTTTTCGTGCAAGGCTATCGACATATTTTCCGAATTTTACCGCAATTTTATCTGCATAAGAATCTGTTAAGTTTGTTGCTTTTAATTGTATCATAAATAAAAACAAATGCAACTATACGAACTTATTGACAAACTTGTGTGCCGATTTTCGGAAGTATTGGCATTAAATTCCGGATTTTGCATTTATTCTTTGTCTTTGCTTATCGTATGATGACCGAGAAAGTGCCTGTTTTTCAAAAGCAGTCATTCTGAAAGAAATACAGCACAGCGGTTTCTATACCTACTGTGCCGTATTTACTATATTTCCATGACAGAGCGTAAAATATTACTTATCTTTAATTTTGGCAGAATGTTTTTTACTCTTACCGAATGCCGTTACTCCTTTCATAACGCCGCCGCTGATAATCAGCAATGCAATCCACAAAATAAGGTTGCTGTTGTCGCCTGTCTGAGGGGACTTTGAATCATCAGGCAATTTAGCAGTTACGGTGTCAGCCTTTTTGATTTCTTCGGTTGGCGCATCTTCATGAGCAGAGATTGTCTTTTCGCAGTAGTCGCAGATATGGTTTTTATCCTTATCTACATGCTCAGAGATTGTCTTTTTGCAATAATCGCAGATATGGTCTTTATCTGCGTCATTATGCAGACATACATATCCGCATTCTCGGCACACACCGTCTTTCCACTCATGTGCTTCACTTGCCACAATCACAGCACCACAGCAGTTCCATTTTTGTTCGTGATTAAAAGCGGTTCTTGTCGTCCACTCCTGTACACCGCCCTCGTGGTTTGTTCCGTCAAATTCTCCGTAGGCTTTACCGCAGACATCACATACCGCCTTTTCGGTACAGGTGGCATTGCCGCCTGAGCAATTTTCGGTTTCAAACGCATCGCATCCATCCACGGTACATTTTCGGGTATGCTTACCGTCATTGTCAGATACCCATTCACCAAAGGTATGACCGTTGTTAACTGTTACGGTCATCTCTGCATTATTGCCCGATTTGTCGGTGACAACTATCTTCTGCTCGCCGTTTGTCGGTGGGAGAACAAAACCTCCGTCTGCATCAAGCGTAACCGCTGTGCCGTTTACGGTAACGGTATCAACATACTTCTCATCAACAGTAACGGTTTGTGCCTCACAATAGGTCTTGCCGTTCTCAATACCGCTGATTACAGGCTGAATATTATCAAGCGTTATACGGTCGGAGCGAAGGTATGTTATGTTAATATTTTCATCAACAAGCATTACATAAACAATATATTCTCCGTTGGGGTCTATGCAAAACGGTTCTTCATATGCACGGAATACAAGAGAGTTCAGTTCAGCCTCGGAAAGCTCCTTATCTGTTACCAAATAGGATACAAACACAACTCCGCTGTTATCTACGGCATTTATAGTTACCTCCTGTGTATCCTTAAAGAATATGCCAAAGGTAAGCTCGTTTAAGAATTCATTCCATTTATTCGTGCCTATAATAATTTCGCCCGTCGGCTTTTCGGTATCTTTCCACCGTGCCGTTATTGTAATGTTTTCGGCAGGCATGGTTTCGGGGATTTCCTTATCCCATCCCTTAAAGGTATAACCTTTTCTTGTCGGGTTGTCAGGGGCGGTAATTTCCGTACCGTAATCCTGTGTAATGGGTGCAATCTCACTTCCGCCGTTGGTATCAAAGGCTATTGTATACTGATTGATTTCCCATTGTGCTTTAACCGTTATATTCTCCGCCGGCATGGTTTCGGGGATTTCCTTATCCCAACCCTTAAAGGTATAACCTTTTCTTGTCGGGTTGGCGGGAGCGGCAATCTGCGTACGTAGTCCTGTGTAATTGGTGCAATCTCACTTCCGCCGTTGGTATCAAAGGTTATTGTGTATTTATTCGTATTCCACACGGGATAGAGCGTCAGCGCCTCGTTTTTGGTATAAATATCTTCAAAGTCATATACCTTTTCGCCGCCGTCAACGGTTGCCCAGCCTACTTGCGTGTAGCCCGCGCGGGTGAACAAAGCGCCGCGCAGGGTAAGAATATTGTTGTGGGGTTTCATATCCGTCACCGCACTGCCGGTGCCGTATGTGCCGGGGAGGTAAATCACCTCATAGTCGCCAGTGATCGAAAGCATGGAAACATCGGCAGGTACGGTATCGCCGGGTTTATAGCAGTTCCCATTTTCATCCGACCAATACAGCTGCGCGTCTTCCGAAATGCCGTCCGGGCGGGGCAGTCCCTCGGCAGAGGGTGCAGTAAAGCTCTCGCTGCTTTTCACAATGATTTGAATATCCTCGGAGCTGCCGCCGAGCGTTCCGCCGCCAAGGTCAAGGGTAACGACCTTCAGCCCGTCAGAACCCAGTGTGTCAGTTCAGGACTTCAAGGACAGGGCGGAAACCGACGCTCGGGTCGGAGTACGTAGCATCGCAGTTGATCCAGAAGCGGGGCGAAGCGCACCCGCGAACCGCACGGCGCGACGCGTTGCGAGAAACAGTATCCTGTCCCCACAAATACAAATACATATCATTCCAGTTTTGGATATATCCGCTGTTCTTATTCAGCATCGTGTCCCATTCGTTGCTTTGGGGCACGCCGCGTTCGGAATTGCCCAAACCTATAAAGTTACTTCCCACAGACGGTGCGCGCAGGGTATAGTCCACGCCGCCGCTGGCATAATCTTTGCCGAAAATCAGACTTTTCGTATTTAAGTCATCCCAGCTTACCGTATGCGTTACGGCATAGTCCGCCACAAACAGGCTGTGGGGATATTTATTCTTCTGAGCATACTCCTCGGTGGTTGCCGTTTCCGATGTGAGCCTATAAGCGTTGACCGTACCCACATAGGTAAAAGGCACATAATGCAGGGTGCTGTCCGGTAGATTGCTGTTTACCGTTCCCGAAATATTCATTGCCGAAAGGTCAAAATAGTATCTGCCACCTGAGGCGAGGGTAAACTGCTCGTCAGGCTGACTTTCCACCGTCAGCGTGACATCCGCAAAAGCACTTGCAAGGTCGGTCTTGCAGTCACCGTTATACTGCTCGCTGAATACCTTCATGGTATAGTCGCCCGGTGCAATGTCAGACGGGATTTTGATTTCAACCGTTCCGCTTTCGGCAGTAGGCTGTGCTACTCTGCCGTAATACTGTGCGCCGTTGTTATCCGCCAGGATGACAGAGATATATTCATTTTTCCCTGTGGTCGCCCCTTTGTAATTCAGCGTAACGGTATCGTCGGGGGCGGCGCTGACAGTTTTTTCCGTCACGGCAAAATTGCGTCTACTATCTAAAAGCGTCAGCTTCCACTCGTTTCCGCTGTATTCGGGAATCGGGGTCAGCCCTCCGTCAGGCTTTCCGCCCACAGCGGCAGATGCAAAAAGGACAGAGTTCATATTTAAGTTAAAAGCGGGACGAACAGTCCGATAATTATTGAAAATGAGGACAGAGTACCCAGAGTATTGGACAGAACCCTCACTACGCACGACGGCGAGATGATATTTATCGGAGCCGGGGGAGCGCAGCCACCAACCGGTTGTCACCCAATTCGGATGTGCAGGATCCAAGGCACGCAGATCGTTGTTTACAGCAATAGCCTCTTTTGCGGAAAGTGGCCAGAATACAGCGTTATCCACCTGCCCTCCCGCTACACAGTCGGTATTCTCTCCGTCGTAACTTCCGCTTGTAAGCGCCCGTTTCTTTACGGCAGCATTTTCTTCTGTCGTCAGCTTTGCTGCAAGCGCATCTATCGCGGTTTTCAAATTACTCGGTGCGTATTCGTTGTTTAATATGGTATCGACAAATGGTATAACTCCCATAGCGCCTGCCGCAAGCAGGGTAATATCCCCCTGTGAGCTTGTAACACCGCTTCCGTCATAGCCGATAACTCGCCATGCAGCGGGATTATTTTCATGGTTTTGCCCGAAATACACAGTCGGTGCGGTCGCTGTGTTTACATTTTTACTTAACACACTTAGTGCATCTGCACCAAGCTGTATCGCAGCAGAGCCTCCGTCCCAACCTCCTCGGCGAATACGCTTATCGGCGTAAGGCAGAGCGTCATGCATAAAGTCAGCAGGATACTAAGTATTCGTTTTTTCATTTTTCGCCACCTCCGTTATATAAATTTAATCAAGAGCGGTTATTGTAATAGTGCCTCTAAAGCCACCGAGATAAGTATTGTATGCCGAATTTTCAAACCACAACTGCAATGTAATGTCTTTATTTGACGCATCATACATTCTGTTGAAATTAAAGGAATGTTGATCATTGGTATACGGTATTTTTGCCCCGTCCCTTTTTATTCGTGTAAGCTCCCTGCACAGATCGTCATCATAACCGTCTGTCATCTGAATAGAGTAATTGCCGCTTTTGTTAGCTTCGTTTGAACCGACTTCGAGAGAACCGCTTAAGCAGACATTGTAAATATGTCCTTTTTTGAGTGTAATATTATTCATGTAGGATGAAATCAAGCCGCCCTTGTTTATTTTTTGGTAGACAGTAATATTGGCACGACTGTTATTCTTCAGTACTACTGCACTCGGAGAGTTTGCCTCTCCGTAAAAATATCCCGAACAGCTGCCGTTCTGACCTGCGTCACCCTTGTCGCCTTTATCTCCTTTGTCACCCTTTTCGCCTTTTTCACCGTCAACACCTGTGGCTTTCACTCCCGTATCGGTTGTTCCTATCCACCAGTTGCCGTTTTCGCCGATGAACGGGGTGTTGCCGTCTTTGCCGTCAGCGCCGTTTTGTCCGTTTGTTCCGTCCTTACCATCAGCACCGTCTTTGCCGTTTATACCATCCTTACCGTCTGCGCCGTCAAGACCTTTCAAAATTGAAAGATCGTAAAGGTTAAGCCATGTTTCATCGCCGACATAACGCCACTGTAAGTTATTTTCATTTACACGGAACTCAGGTGTTTTTCCGTTTGCTCCGTCCTTACCGTTCTGTCCGGCATCTCCTTTATCTCCCTTGTCGCCTTTTTCACCGTCAACACCTGCGGCTTTTACGCCAATGTCGGTCACTCCGAGCCACCAGTTGCCGTTTTCACCGATGAACGGCGTATCACCGTTTTTACCGTCAATACCATCGACACCGTTCTTTCCGTCGATTCCGTCTTTTCCGTCAAGACCTTTCAAATTTGAAAGATCGTAAAGATTTAACCATATTTCGTCACTGACATAACGCCATTGAAGATTGTTTTCATTTACACGGAACTCCGGTGTTTTTCCGTTTGCTCCGTCCTTACCGTTCTGCCCTGTGGGTCCCTTTATATCGGAAATGGCAACAAGGTTTTGCCAGTCTTCTCCCTCATAGCGCCACTGTATATATTCTGTTGTTCTTTGTACCTCTATGTTTTTGCCGTCAATGCCGTCTTTACCGTCAGCACCGTTTTTACCGTCAATACCGTCTTTGCCGTCAGTACCGTCTTTACCGTCAGCACCATCTTTTCCGTTAGTACCGTCTTTGCCGTCAATGCCGTTTTTTCCGTCAGTACCGTCTTTGCCGTCAATGCCGTTTTTACCGTCAAGACCGTTCTTTCCATTAGTACCGTTTTTACCGTCAGTACCGTCTTTGCCGTCAAGACCGTTCTTTCCGTCAGTACCGTCTTTGCCGTCGAGACCATTCTTTCCGTCAGTGCCGTTTTTTCCGTCAGTACCTCTGAGCGTGTTAAGAGCTACAAGATCGTGCCATTCCTCTTCGGCGGTATCTCTCCATTGGATTGCTGTGCCGTTGTTTCGCACCTCCGGCAACAGGGTTTTGCTATTTTCCGCCTTGCTGCATACGGCAGCAAATGCAATGCAAAGTATGATGCAAAGCACAAGACAGAGTGCGGTAGTAATACAGTATATTCGTTTTTTCATTTATCATTGCCTCCTCTCAAATATTGTGAACGGTATTTATCAGCAAACAGGGCAACACCCTGTTTTAAGACCTCCATTTGGGTTTTTAAATAATATTCATCCTCAAACATAGCATAGTGTACACAGGCACGGACAAATATAAAAATGAGCGGTGTAATCACCGTGTACGGAATGCCGATTTTCGGCTCAAGCCGCTTTGCATACTCGGTATAGCGCTCATTTACCCCCTCAAAAAATTTCTTGCCGTGCTCAATATATTTCGGATGGGTATAGACCTGATACATCAGCCGATATTTCTTGCCGTGCTTCTTTGCGGTCCAATACGGAACCTCTTTCACAAATCGAACAACATCCTTCGGGTCGGTGGGAGCTTTTTCCATAAAATCATCCTCGACCTTTTCCATACAGTATGCAGTTGATTCAATAATCAGTTCATCAACACTGTTGAAATAGGAATACAGATTTCCCGTTGTACAGCCACACGCTGCCGCCAAAGCCTTGATGCCCGTACCGGTCAATCCGTTTTCAGCATAGCATTCAAAGCATTTTTCCATTATTTCCCTCTTACGCTCGTTGTGCTGTTCCTCTGTTGTTCTCATAATATTCGCTTCCTTTTGATAACTAATCGATTAATTAATTATAGTATAGCACAGATCTAAGGCAATTTCAACAATTAACTACGAAAAAATCGCAAAATATTAAATTTTTATCACATCTGTCGGAAACTTTACTGCTATAACAGTACCCTTTTCCGAACTTTCTTCCACACGAACTTTACCATTGTGCAGTGCAACGATTTCCCACACCAAAGAAAGTCCCAATCCAACTCCGCCGTATTCTCTGCTTCGGGATTTATCCACACGAAAGAAGGGCTGAAAAATACTTTCTCTGTATTGTTCGGGGATGCCGTAGCCGGTATCCGCAACCGTAATAACAAGCTGATTGTCTTTGTGCGTTACGGTAATATTCACTGTACCGTCAAAACGGTTGTAGCGTATAGCGTTTTCGGTCAGATTGTATAACAAACGGTAAATCAGCGTGTCACTGCCTGTCATAACAGCGTCGCCCGTGCTTTCAAGTGTAACATTGTTCTTCTCTGCAAGTGGTGCAAGGTCAGTGAAAATCTCTTCTACCATAGGACCTATCTCTATGCGGTCGGCACACGATACTGTGCGAAGCTCACTCATTTCCAACAGGGTTTTTGTCATTTGTGTCATTCGTTCGGTCTGCTCACGCAACAATCGGAGGAACTCCGCCGTTTCAGGCGATACCTCGGGATGCTCTGCCGAAAAAAGTTCAAGCTGTGCCTGCATAAGCGAAAGCGGCGTACGCAACTCATGTGCGGCGTTTCCCGTGAACTGTCGTTGAGCGGTAAATCCCTCATCAAGACGGTCAAGCATCCGATTGAACGACTTGACAAACTGTCTCAGTTCAGGCGGAACATCTTCGGTTATCTTCATATCCGTCAAATTGTTAGGTTGAACCTTTTCAACCCGAGCGGTAAAAGTACGCAGAGGCTTCAGCGCATGCCCGCTTAAAAAATACGCAAGCACACCGCCTAACAATGTTGCCGCCGCCGTAATATACCAATTGGTAGCGATAAAGGATTCCTGTGCTCCGTTAATTACAATAGTCAATTCACGATCAAGCTTTTCGTGTTCGGGATCGAAAAAGTCAGGTTCTCCTTTGTCCGTATCTCCGTAACCTGTAACATAAGAGCCTATGGAATCCATATAATGCTGCCGGAATAGCCGATAAGAACATTCATAAAAATACAGGTAGCTCCGATAAGAAGTGCAGTCATCAGAGTTATGCGCCATTGCAAGGATAGCTTTTTCATACTTTTTCTTCCTCCATAACATATCCTTCACCAATGCGATTGCGAATCGGGTCATAGCCGAGTGCCGCACGCAGTTTCTTTCGTAATGCAGAAATATGTACTCTTATTGAATTGCTGAAATTGTCAACACTGTTATCCCAAACATGGTCGAGCAGTTCTTCCTGACTGACGGGGCGACCTTGATTAAGAAGTAAATATTCAAGTATTCCGATTTCTTTTCGGGTAAGTGACAGCTCCTGACCGTCAGCAACAGCAACACGGGCTTTGGTGTCAAAAGCAACCTTTCCACAGTTCAAAACAACATTGTTTTGTGTAAACCGCCGGCGAGTCAGACTGCGTATTCTTGCCTCAAGCTCCTCCAAATGAAAAGGCTTTGTCAGGTAATCGTTTGCTCCGGCATCCAGTCCCTCCACCTTGTCGGCAACCTCACAGCGTGCCGAAAGAATTAACACTCCGGTATCTCTGTCGGTTTGTCGCAGAGTTCGCAGTACCGTCATCCCGTCTGCACCGGGTAAATTCAGATCAAGTAAAACAAGATCGTACTTTTCTATTCCGAGCAACTCATTTGCTTTGTTTCCGTCATAACAAAAATCAACGCTGTATGCCAATCTTTTAAGGCTGCGAACAATTGTCTCGCACAGCGCACGCTCGTCTTCAATTACTAAAATACGCATAGAAACTCTCCTTGTTGTGTTTTCATATTTCTTTGAAATTTAATTATATCATTATATCGCTCAGACATAAAGTTTTTGTTAAGTTTTCGTTCTTAACAGGGATTTTACATCCTCTGTGCTACAATGAGAGCACAAAAGAAAGGAGTGACCGAATTGACTCGAAAGAAAAAAGCCGTATTTCAGATCGTACTGATTATCTGCGGAATTACGATGCTGTGTTACGGAGCTCTGCGAGGAGAGGCAGAAACCGTGTTAAGCAAGGCAATCCGGCTGTGTTTGGAGTGTGTGGGAATTGGATAACAAAGAACCGAAGAAAAAAAGAGGCGGTGTATCGCAGTTTCTCTCACGCTTTCGATGGCTTATTCAAGCAGGAGCAACTTTGCTGAGTAATATTCATCTGCCGAATTTATTGAAGTAGAATTTATCAAGGCAAAGGAAAGGCTGTTTGCGTTCCTGGACTGAATTGCTATTCCTGCCCTGCGGCATCGGGTGCATGCCCAATCGGCTCGTTTCAGGCTGTGGTGGGTTCGTCAAAATTCAGTTTTTCATATTATATCACAGGATTCCTCATATTGATAGGAGTTCTGCTCGGGCGTTTTATCTGCGGTTTTTGTGTCCGTTCGGATGGCTTCAGGAACTGTTACATAAGATACCGACAAAAAAGCTTTCCACTAAAAAGCTGAAGCCGCTGACATACATAAAATATGCAGTTTTGCTTTTTGCTGTAGGTTTGCTGCCAATGCTGATTACAAACGATGTGGGTATGGGAGATCCTTTTTTCTGTAAGTATCTTTGTCCTCAAGGGGTACTTGAGGGGGCAATCCCTCTTTCCGCCGTCGATTCGGGAATCCGTGCCGCACTGGGTACGCTCTTTTCGTGGAAGCTGGGCATATTGATTGCGGTAATCGTACTGAGTGTACTTTTCTACAGACCGTTCTGCAAGTGGCTGTGTCCTCTCGGTGCATTTTACGCATTGCTTAACAAGGTGTCGCTTTTCGGAATGAAAGTAGACAAACACAAATGCATTTCCTGCGGAAAGTGTGCCAAAGTATGCAAGATGGATGTAGATGTAACCAAAACTCCCGACCACACCGAATGCATACGCTGCGGTAAGTGTATCCGTGCCTGTCCTACCAAGGCGGTCAGCTTTCGCTACGGCTTTGGCAAAGGAAAAGAAAATGATTGTCCCGCTAAAAAAGCGGAAACAGCAAAACAAAAAATTGAAACAGAAATTGAAACAGAAAAGGAGTAAACACCATGAAAACAACAAAAATTTTAACCTTACTGACTGCCTTGATGATGTTGTTAAGCTTTGCCGCCTGTGGCACAGCCAAAGGCAATACGACGAATACTACTGCAAATAAGAAAAGCGAAACGGCTATGCTGACAGCTGTGAATCCGAAAACAAAAGACGAGGCCGCCGACCTGCATCAAAAACTGATGGCACAGGAAAATGCTATTCTTTCCGAAAACAGCAAGCTTTGGGAAAAGGTATTTATTTCAGCCGATAAGGGTATGGCGATGAATGAGGACGGCAAAAACTACGGCGATTTTCTTCTGAAAACGATTGACGGTATCAAGGATCAGTTCAGTGCAGATGAGTTGAAGCTGCTTAATGAAGGCGCCGAAGAGATTAAGGAAATTGAAGGAAAGCTGACGCTTTTGGAACAAAAATTTCCCGGATGCGGAGAAAAACCGTCCGATGGAGATATGAGCGTTCCGGCTGAAAACGGTAAGCCCATCGAAAAGGATGATCTGAAGAAATTCCCGACATTTGACGGCAAGGATCTTGACGGAAACGAAGTTAAGAGCAGTACGCTTTTTGCAAAAAATACCGTTACTGTAGTAAACTTCTGGTTTACCACCTGCAATCCCTGCGTGGAAGAACTTGCCGACCTGGAAGCTCTGAATAAACAGCTTGCAAAAAAAGGCGGAGCAGTAGTCGGAATCAATTCATTTACACTTGACGGTGACAAAACGGCTATCTCTGATGCAAAGAATATTCTGGCAAAAAAGGGTGTGACCTACAAAAACATTTGGTTTGATTCAAAAAGTAAAGCCGGAGAATTTACATCCGGATTGTACTCCTACCCCACAACTTATGTTGTCGATAAAAACGGTAATATTGTGGGAGAGCCGATTGTCGGTGCAATAACCTCCGAAAAGCAGTCTGAAAAGCTGCAAAAGTTGATTGATCAGGCAATTGCAAACAGCAAGAACTGATGTGTGCCTGTCCCGACAAAGTATCAATAATGCATATTTTCAGGTTCTGTAAATTTTACATATAGATTCCAACAAATATGCCAAATAATTAAGCCCATATAATTTTTCGTACAACAAAACCTCCTGCAACGGATTTTACTCTGTGCAGGAGGTTTATTCTTATTTCGATATTTTTTATTTCATCATTATATCTCTATAAAAAATTTTTACATAGCTGTAACGCTGTTTATCATCACAATAAATTTGTATTCTGTTCAAGCATTAAAAAGGAGGCTCTTTCGAGCCTCCTTTCAGCAGTTGTTCTACCCTATTTTATTGTAGAGTTTGTTACTGTCAAAATGCAAATATCAAAACTGCCGATGCGAGAAAAAGTGCAAAAGTAATCGGCTGAATTTTTATGTATTTTTCAACTTTTGCAATTCGCTCATCAGAAAATTGATTTGAGTTTGCAACATTTTTGTAATCACGATATGAAAATGCGAATATAAAAATCGACACTATAACGAACACAATATAAAACAAAAACAAATAATTTTCCAGCAACGAACCGTAGTACTTTGTTATCAAAGAAAATGCAAAGCAAGCTGTCTGGAAAATCGGAGCTAAAATACAGGCTTGGATTGTTCTGTCGCATTTATCCTCCGGTCTGTCATCCTCTTCATTGGGTAAAAAATAATCATCTGCAAGGCTTGAATTAATATGAACCCTCTTACGATATAGTTTAATTAAAGCCGCAATGAACAGCAAGCAAAACATTGCCACATTGCTATATCCATAGATTAAATATGCACCGCCCTTTAACACATATATTAAATCTCCGTTACTATATAGAGTCAAGGCGTACATATATGCATTAACTATAACTACCCAAGCATATATTCTTTTAACCTTTTTAAAAAGAATATATATTGTTGCAAAATGCATTACAAGTATTAAAATCATCAAAGATATAAATACAAGCAAATCGTATGGATTATGCGTTTGACAAAAATTTATAAAAGGGTAAAAGTTTAAATATAATGCAGTTGTAGGAAACATAGTTAAATCCGAAGTAACCAAACAATAACCTACATTTACAAGCAACAATAGTATAAGTAAACTTTGCAATCCTACGACAATTGAATAATAAATTTTCTTTGCTTTCATTTTAATAAATCCATTCTCTTTGTTATAATTAATATAATATTCTTTCTGGTTTGATATAATTTCAGAACCTACCCATGAAGCTACCACTGTGACACCTGTAACCGCTAACGCCACCCAACCGGGCGGAGAAGATACCGCAGCTACAGTTAATAACATTGTTCCTGCAAAGTTGGTCACTTCTAACATAGTTAAATTTCCCGCTTGATCAGCAGTTAATCTAGGATCATTATAGTATGAATAAATATTATACGCTGTAATCGGCAAAGTAGTGACCGCAGCATACGGTAATACTTGAGAATAACCACTTGTAAACGCACCACCAAAAGTTGATGCACCAGAATAAATCGTGACAAATCCGTCAGATACAGTCGGCAAAGTAGCATCTCCATATACACGTGAACCATCAATATTTACTTTAACAATTCGATGTTCAGGAGATGTATTATATACTCTATTTAACCAATCTATTTTTTCATTCATTTCATGAATGTACGAAGGGTCACAATATCCGCAATTTGGCACATAATACGATCTATGCTTACTACAACTTGTACCAGTACAGTCACTATTCATTATAGGATTATTTCTGCAATAAGCAAAAGTATTAGCATCTAAAATGCTTCCGCCTGACTGGAAATAACCGTCAGCATTAATAAATCTGTGAGTAACAGGGTCGTAATAACGGCTCATCAGGTAGTAAAGACCTGTTTCTGTGTCCTGATAATAGCCTCTGTATCGGAATGGATTCAAATTACCGATATGGTTCGGGCTTGTGATTGCATTTCCGTTATTATCGGTTATAGAAATCACATTACCCCAAGCGTCATATTCATAGTGTGCTTTGAGTTCGCCTGCTCCGTTGTAAATTCCGACAATATCGCCACGGGAATTGTGGGTGTAGTAGTAGGAATACTCGGTACCGCCGTCAGTCAAAGTGTATCTGACATTATACAAAATTCCGTTTGCATCGTAGGAATAATAGAACTTTGCGTCGCCACGAGTTTCATACATAAGCTGTCCGTTAAGATAAGCATATGTGTATTTTACTCCGTTTACGGTTTTAGTTGTACGAACACTACCGCTGTCATAGCCATAGCTTATGCTTGTATCACCGTTTGTGAGTGTTGCAAGCTGTCTGCCGTTTTTCCATGTCATTGACATTCCGTCACGGTATGTAAGCGGATTACCGATTTCATCATAGGTTATGCTCTGTCCGTTATATGATGTGAGAACATCTCCCCAATTTGAATTGTTGTATTCATACGCATTGCTTGTTGTACCGTTTGAATCGGTAACAGTTTCGGATATAAGGTTACCGCCGGCATCGTAAGTATAGTTATAAACTTTACCGTTCATCTTGTCATCTACACTAACAAGCTGATTCATCATATCGTAACCGTAATGATACTGTAAAACTCCGTCTTTGGTAACATCTGTAATATTACTGTGTGCATCATACATTTTGTGTCAAAGGAGGCTCTTTCGAGCCTCCTTACCGCAAATGTTCTACCCTATTCCGACTGATACTTTGTCTGAATGTAACTTAAGATAGTTTTTAACAAATTATATTACTTTTTTTGACTTTTGATTTGTTTTTGAAACTTCATCCAAACCTATAAAGTACATACCTTTTCTCTTTGTTTTTTCAAAATGGATTTTTTCCGAATCAACAAGCAAACCCGTATAGGAATTATTTTCAGATTCGACAAAACAGAATATTCTAAATTTACCGAAAGTTACGGTTTTGTCGGCTTTATGTGCAGAATCGGAATATGCGAGAATATCAGTTTCACGATTTGGCACTGCTACAAAAAGAACCTGCTCACCTGTCTTTTTATCCCGCAATTTACAAGCTCTGATAAATTTGTATTCGTTTGGGCAATGACTCTCAGAAAAATCAATATGCTCAAATACAGTATATTCAGCATTTCTGTTTATCATAGAAATTTTATTGCTTTTCTTTGTGTAAAGTGCAGGAGAAACTATATTAGTTTTTTCATCAACCATAAGAACAAACATACTGTTTGACAGATTAACAATCGTATCATACACAAAATGTTTAACTCTGTTATACCTCTTATTTGTGAAAGAAGTTTCAGAAATGACAGACTTAAAATACATATTGTCAAATATACATGAAACAATAATACAGATAAGTTGAATTATTAAAAATACAGCTAAAAGCAGAGGACTATGTCTGTAAACACCCAGACTTTTAACTAAGCCTCCAAAAATATTAAAAATCATTAAACCATAAACCTCACATTAAATTAAATAAAATTAATAGTATGTAGGATTTTTACATTGCCATGCATATTTCTTGCCTATTGGTCTGCCACAAGATCTACATTGTGTTTGTTTTTTAGGAAGGTTAGCCACCGGTTGCTTTTTTTGGGTCAAAGGAGGCTCTTTCGAGCCTCCTTTCAGCAAATGTTCTACCCAATATCAAAAATCAATCGAACAACAACGTTATACAATATGTGCAAAATATCAAAAAAACTAATTTCAATTGCAGAAAAATAGATATTTTAAAATTCTTTCTTACAATTATTTCGACACCTCTATATTTTACAATCTGGCGATATTTTATTAAAGTTGCAAGCAGAAGGCATAAACTAAAAAGCACACAGAAAATAAAAATCCAAAAGCTAATTGCATAACTGTCGATAAAAACATACCTAATATATATAATTGATAAGACTCCTATACAGGAAAATATATAATTAGGAACGGTGTAACAAAAAATAGTTTTTTCAGTAAAATACTTTTCAAAAGGTGGAACGATTGAAATATTGGTTGCGTCATATGCTTCTCTAGAATCATACATTCGTATTAAGCCTATAATGATTTGATATATTGCAAAAATAACTATTGAGTATATGTACTGTAACTCTTCACTTTCATGAAATTCAGCGACAGACAAATAAATATAATTTTGCAAATGTGAATCAGCCAGTATCCACAAAGACAATATTTGAGTTATAAAAAACCACAAGAGTAAGCTCGTATAACACAACGGTCTTTTGCTTTGATCATATTTTAACACATCATATTTTACGGTAAAAAATATGAGCAGAAAACTAATCAAAAACAACAATATTGTTAAAACGATACCAAACACATCTGTTGTTTTAATAGATTTATAGCATGGCAACATAAAGCTTAAAGTACTAAAAATGTATAAATGAAAACTACCAGTAATAATATTAACAATCATATTAACAACTGTAGTCAAATAAGAAATCAAAAAAAGCAAAAGAGAAAGTAGATATACTTTCTTTTTTTACACACCACACCACTTTCTTTCATTTTCACTACTCCATACATTACTCAAATATGTCGATACGGAAATTGTTACTAAAGAAGCTGCCACTGAACATACCATACTTCCTCGCATAATTTTAACACAATATTATATATTAGTCAAACTATTTTATTGCTATTTTATGCATTCTCTGTCAGATAAATTGTATGTGTCAAGTTTAGTTACTGCTTGTCGGTGTTTTTATGTTTATGAAGTTTTAATTCTGTCAAATTTAAAAGCACGGTTATAATACTAATCAAAAATATTATTGTCAGCCACAATGACGCTGTAAATGTTCTTGAGAACAGATTTACAAGCATTGGATTTCCTGTTAGGTTTTGTGAGTTTAGTGTTTGTGCATTATCGACAAGCACATTCAGGTAATTTGAAATGTCGAAAATGTTATCATTCGGTATATATTTTGAGGGGATAAAAATGCTGAAATCACAAATATTAAACACAATCAAAAGCACGGCAGGTATTCCTGCAAAAACAAGCACAAGTGCAACATATTTTAGCGGAATATTTTTTAGCGATTTTAGAAGTAGTTTAATTTGAGATTTTCTTTTATCTCCTCAAAAAATTTTCTACTGAACCTATACCACAACTTCAATGCAATAATGCTAAATCCGATAAATATTGCAAGGTATAAAATATGTTCAAATGACGAGAGCGTTTGATTTTTCTCATTCAGATTAACCGAATAATACTGCGGCAAATCCATTTGCTCAACAATTGCTCCCGTATATACCGAGTTATCGTAAACAATCATATCAACCGTTCTGTCACCATAATTTTCGGATGTTGTATATGGAACATACACCTCTGTTTGTCATCAGCAGAAAACTTATTTATTAAGCTTTCGTTTTCACATATCACACCGCAAATTGTATATTGATTTCCGTCAATGCAAATCTTTTTACCGACTGCATCTGTTGTAAAAAACAGTTTGAGAGCAAGAGAACTTCCAATTATTGCAACCTTATCTCTGTTATCTATGTTTTTGGACGAAATATTTTCGCCGTTAATTTCGGTCTTATAATCCGAAAACCAGTTTTCATTCACAAGTACCGTAGTTACGGTTTCTTCCTTAACTTTTGTTTCTTTACCCTCGGAACAAAAAGCTATGCCTTTGTCAGTAATCCGTTCAAACAGCTTTTCAAGTTCAGAAACCGTTTTTGGAGCAGTTTTCTGAATTTTTATCATAAGTTAATTGAGTAACATCAGGTAATTGCCCTTTTGCATTTTCAATAATTATAATATTCGCAATAAAAACGCTCACAGTCAGCAACAGCAGTAACAGAAACGAAACAATTTTTCTTTTGCTCACACTGTTTCCTCCTCAATATAAACACTTGAACCGTTTTCTATACTCTTGGTTGTTTTATATACAACTTGACTGTCGCCAAAAAGTGAGTCCGATGTCACCTCGCAATACAGCTCGTCACTGTTACATATATCCACCGAAACCTCTTCAACTGTTGCATCACCGTTTTCGGTTTTATTTATAACAAATACTATTCCCGTATTGCCTGCCCCATCCACCGATGAAACAGGCAAAAGATAATGTGTTTTCATATCATTTGAACCTGCGGTATCGTCAATTACACCTGTTTGAACCGAAACCACTTTGACCTTTGGAAGAAGCATATTATTGATTGTTTTTGAAAAATATGTAAGTAATGCAATCACAATAAAAAATACAATTGAAAATTTCAACACTACGCTCTTTAGCTTATCTTTTTTCATAAAAACCTCTCTCCTATCCCTTATCAGTTCCGACAAACGGCGAATCAATATCCCTGTGTCCGTAAAGATAAATAAGCAATGCAGGAATCATAAATATAACTCCGCAGGCAAATATTATGCCGTAATCCGAACTACCGACATCAGTAAGCGTTACGGAAAGCGGATACATACCCTCATTATCAAAATAAATCAGCGGTTGTTCAACTACATTCCAATTATCAATAAAGCAGAGCAACGCAAGTGTTATGAGTCCGCCCTTAATCTGCGGAAGAATAATATTAGTAAATATCTTCAAATATGACGCACCGTCAACTCTTGCCGCCTCAATTGCGGAATCGGGAATGTATTTTATACTTTGCCTCAAAAGACAAATTCCGAATGCAGAAAAAGTTCCGGGTAAAATTACCGCAAGAAAATTATTCAGCAAATTCATATTTTCAAGAATCATATAATCAGGAACAAGTGTTACCTGCAACGGCAGAATGAGCAAAATTATGTATATGAAAAACAGCTTGTCCCTGAACGGGAATTTCAATTTGCAAAAGCAAAAGCCGCCAATGATGATACTGCAACCTGACCGATTACTGTCGGAAAAGTACAAACAACCGAATTCCAGAACTTCAACAAATACTCGGGTTTTCTGAAAAGAGTCTGATAAAACTGCTCCAAAGTTGCCATATTCGGAATCATATTGAGTTCTTTATATTTTCCGTCAGAAAAATTGAGCATCTCGCTTACCTGTGAACCTGTCATAAATGAACAAGCAAGCATATAAATGACAGGAAACAAAAACAGCACAGTTACAGCAATCAACAAAATATATTTTAGTATTTTCATAACCGTATCTTTCATAACAAACCTCTCAAGAATAGCTGTGTTTCCTTTCAAAGCAGAAGAAAATAAACAGCACTATAATTATAAACAGCGATAAGACAATTGACGCCGCCGACAATCTTGGATAGTTAAGATTGTAATAATTGTTGTTGATGAAATTCTGCAAAAAATACACATTGGTGTTTGGATAATCACCAAACAAAGCAAATACCTCACGGAAAATTTTAAATGAATAAATAAGCTCCATCAGAAAAACAAAAAATGTAGTTGGCGCAATCATAGGTATAGTAATTTTAGTTACAAGCTGATGAGCTTTTGCACCGTCAAGCCTTGCGCTTTCGTAGAGAGATTGCGAAACATTGGCAATACCTGCCGTAAAAAGAATCACACAAAATCCGCAGTACTTCCACACATAAATAAAAACGATCATCACCATAGACCATTCCGAATTAAAAAATTCAACAGTATTAAATCCAAGTGAATTAAGTAATCCGTTGATTGCACCGTAATCATCAAAAACTAATTGCCACACGCAAATCAGAGATGCAATCGGGACTACAACAGGAATAAGCAATGCACTTCTGAAAAAGGAAGATATTTTATTAAAAGAATTAAGAAACAACGCTATCAAAAACGAAATCACCATTAACAACGGTATCGCCGTAACTGTAAATATGCCCGTGTTTTTAAGTGCAAGCAAAAATGTGTTGTTTTGAAAAAGCTGTATGTAATTTTCTATGCCCACAAAAGTATCGCCGACATACAGGCTTTTTATAAAACAAATTATGTACGGCACAATGTAAAAAACCGCTATGCCTAAAAAAGACGGTAATATAAACAGGTATGCTGCTATATGTTCCTTTTGTTTTCTTGTTAATTTAGATTTTCTCATAATTTATTCCTACTCAGTCAAATAAATTTCCGTTGCCGATGTAAGCTGACGAATAAATTTATCCTTTGATATACCTTTATTTATATAATTGTCAACAATGTCACCGATAACATTGTCATTATAATATGAATGTGACACATCTTGATACAAAGTGCAAGCGTTTACATTATCGGCAATGTCAATGTATGCTTTCATAAAATCGTTGTCAATCCCGATAATTTTCCGTCATCATCAGCTTGTTTTGAGGCACTATATTTTGCCTGTTCAAATGACTTTTTGTTGACCGGAAAAGATATGTTTGCAGAATATGAAATTCCTTTTGCCCCGCACATTTTAGTTTGAACATCTTCAGAAAGTGCAAATTTAAGAAAAGCATACGCTTGCTTTTTAAAATGTGTATTGCTGTTTATTCCAAATCCAACCTGAACAAATGCGGAATAATCATTATCCGACTTAACCAATCCTCTGCAAATCACAGGTGTTTCATTCTCCGATTTATAATACGCATATTTTCTTACCATTAGTGATAATGAACGGTTTATGTAAAGGTCATCAAATATGAAGTCAGGAAAATCTTCTTTTGAAGCATTCAGCAATCTACACATTGTGTCAAGTTTACTTTTGAAATCATCGCTTTCAAAATATGTGACTTTATTTTCAAAATCAACATAGTTATTTATAAATCGGTTAAATAATTGCATAGGATAATTAAACATAGAATTTGTGTCATTGTAACCGCTTATAAAACCAAAATTTGCCTTTTCATTACTGAACGAAGAAAATTTTTCGGAAAGATTTTTATATGTCAAAACAGTATGGTTATCACAGGAAATATTGAACTTTTTCAACTTTTCCTGTGTTGAAACAAATACATCAGTCCCGTAAAACAGCGGTACAATATACCGTTTTCCGTTATAAATTCCGCACTTCATTATTGCACTGTTAAAATTATTAAAGTCTATTTTATCCGCTTGTGTGTTGTTGTCGCAAAGCTTATTTACATCAAGAAATGTGCTGTTGTTTAATAGCTTTTCAAACGGTAATTTCTGATTGATTGAAATAATGTCGGGACCTTTTCCGGCCATAAGCTCAGTTGACAACTTTGTGTTTATTTCATCTTCCGAAGCAAATTTTAGAACAGCAATCTGATATGATTTATCATAATTTTGCAGGCAATAATTGCAGGCAATAATTATTGTATATTTTTATCAGATCACAAAAATCATCACTGTCATTAGATGTGTAATAGGTCATTCTATTTTTCACATCACCAAAATTTCGCTTTCGGTACACCCCACAAAATTCATAATCACGATTAAAACAAGCAAAAACAAACTGACAACCGATTTCTTCATCTCCACCCCACCTTTCGGCACAATCCACTCCATATACCCTCATTCATTCTGTTAAATAAATTTCCGTAGCAGCAGAGAGCTGACGAATAAACTTATCCTTTGATATACCTTTATTTATATAATTGTCAACAATGTCACCGATAACATTGTCATTATAATATGATTTGACACATCTCGAT
>ENA-OQDE01000164-OQDE01000164.1-human-gut-metagenome-genome-assembly--contig:-NODE-164-length-43093-cov-5.683098_pt1 | contig 43093 bp, 58 predicted proteins | sample MGYA00242768_ERZ504595 | MGnify/ENA primary metagenome ERZ504595 (study PRJEB26092, sample SAMD00036307) | human gut metagenome | host: Homo sapiens | study: EMG produced TPA metagenomics assembly of...
GGCAAAGTTGGTTCGGCTGTCCACCATCGTCAGCAGGATACCGTCTATCTGGAGCTTGGGGTTGATCTGCCGCTTTACCTTGTTTACCGTGGAGAGCAGCTGTTCCAGCTTTGGCGGGCAGATACTCTGCCTGAACGGGAATTATGATCCTGTTCGCAGCGGCCAGCGCATTGACTGTGAGCATCCCCAGGGAGGGCTGGCAGTCGATGAGGATATGGGAGTATTGCCCCTTCAGCGTGTCCAGATATTGCCGCAAGACAGTCTCACGGCTCATGGCATTTACCAGAGATACTTCCATACCGGATAACTGGATGTCCGCAGGCATCAGGTCTACGCCCTCAGGGTGGTGCAGGATACCCTCGCCGGGACGGAGCAGCTCATCCATCAGGATGCGTCCCATAGCGTCCGACAGCGTAAAGGGCAGCTTGTCCGGCTGGGGATGGCCCAGGCTAATCGTCAGGCTTCCTTGCGGGTCTCCGTCGATCAGCAAGACTTTCTTTCCAGCCTGCGCCAAACCGATTCCAAGATTGGCACAGGTGGTGGTTTTGCCAACGCCGCCTTCTGGTTGGCGATGGCAATGATTTGTGTGTTCAAATAAACCTCCTCCTTCTACAAAAAAATATCCCTATTCCGAAAAATAGGGATGAAAAAAGCCGCTTACTCAAATAAATGAATAAACGGCTATGTAAGTAATATTCGATTGTAAGTAAAGTTTTATATCACTGCAAAATAACGAAGTGCATCTTTAATTGCTTCTACCTTTTCTGGTGTCGGATGTTTCTTCGGCTGTTTCAGTTCTTCTACTGCATTAGGAGCATCATACATCGGCAAGCCTAAATCCCTTTTTACCTCCGCAATATATGCGGTATGTACTTTGAAGCCGTATTTCGCTTCTATGTACTCCTTAATCATTTTGTAGGTCACTTTTTCTTTGGGCTTGTACGCTTCGGCTCTTTTAGCAATACTATCTACCGGAATCTTTCCCTCGCCCTCTCCAAACTCCACATCAATGTGGATATAACTGTCGGCTTTTTGTGGGACAAAAGAACTACCGTCTCCACATGTGTAGTATTCCCAAACTGATCCACCGCCCTTACCTTGCAAAGCTCATATCCGCCCTCACAAAGCACCTTAAGATCCCTCGCTAACGTTGCCGAATCACAGCTTACATACACGATCCGCTCCGGCTGCATCTTAAGCATCGTCTCAAGACATACACCATCGCACCCCTTTCGCGGCGGATCGACCACGATCACATCCGGGTGCAGCATATCTGCATCTGTGTCTTTCTTTTTTTCATAAAATGCCGGCAGCACTTCCTCTGCTTTTCCTACAAAAAACTCAGCATTATTGATACCGTTGAGCGCCGCATTATTCTTCGCGTCCTCGATTGCCTGTGGGACGATCTCCACCCCATAAACTTTTCCCGCTTTCTGTGCAAGAAAAAGTGAAATCGTGCCGATGCCGCAATATAGATCCCACACGGTCTCTTTTCCGGTCAGTCCCGCATAGTCGAGCGCAAGGCTGTAGAGTTTTTCCGTCTGGACAGGATTGACCTGATAAAATGACTGCGGTGAAATATGGTATGCGACCGCTGTATCAGTCAGTGAAAAATCCTTCGTATCGCGTAGATGGATCATATCGGTAATGTATGGATCGCCCCAGATACATTTCGTCACATCCCCGAGGATCACATTTGTTTTCTTCGTATTCTGATTGATGGAAATGCTCTTCATTCCCTCGATGGCTGTCAATCTGTCGATCAGTTTTTCCACTTTAGGAAGACTATTTCCGTTGATAATCACACAGACCATAAGCTCTTTTGTGGAAAACCCATAGCGGATCAGAACATGACGAACCAGCCCCTTACCTGTATTTTCATCGTAAGATGCCACATGATATTCTTTCATATAAGAAAGGACTTCATTTAAAATAATCTGATTTTCCTCCACACCCAGTTTACAGTCATTGACCGGGATAATACTGTGGGTACGCGCTGCATAAAAACCGGCAACCGGATTCCCATCTTTATCCGCACCGATCGGAAACTGTGCCTTGTTCCGGTAGCGGTATGGTTCTTTCATCCCCACGACAGGAAGCATGATTCGGTCGATCAATTCCGGCGCAAAACCGCCAATACGAATCAGATTTCCGCGCACTTTGTTCTGCTTAAATTCCAGCTGCTTTTCATAATCCAACGCCTGTATCTGACATCCGCCGCATCTCCTGTGAAGTTCACACTGTGGTGTCACACGAAATTTAGACGGCGATAAAATCTGCTCCACTCTCGCATAACCATAATTTTTCTTCATCTTTGTGATGCGGGCTTCGATCTCATCTCCAAGCACCGCATCTTTAACGAAAAAGGTCATGCCATCGTATTTTCCGATTCCTTCGCCGTCCACGCCCATATCTTCGATTTTCAGTTCTATGATATCATTTTTCTGCATAATTATAATTTCCCGGAGCGTCTGATATTGCTCTCAAGCAGACGGTTGTACCCTGCCATTCCTGATTATTTTCCGGCACGTTGTTAAAGATTTCGCGCACCGTCTCCATCTTTGCATCGATATTATCCGCAAAACTGAGTGCTAATGCCTCCGGCAGCGCCGGTTTTTTCGGTGAACCAAACTCTAACTCGCCGTGATGTGCTAAAATACAGTGCTTTAACTCGCTTGCCAGTCCCTTTGGAAAATCCGGGATCGTGCGGATCCTGTCACCGACCATCTCGGTTCCGATAATAATATGTCCTAAAAGCTGACCGTCATCCGTGTAATCATTTTCCGGGAATGTGGAAAGCTCCTCTAATTTTCCGATATCATGGAAAATAGCTGCCCGTGATCAAAAGATCGCGGTTTAACATCGGATAACAGCCTGCAAAATAATCACAGTGCTTTGCCACACTTAAGCTGTGCTCAAGCAGACCACCGACAAATCCGTGGTGCACAGTCTTTGCAGCAGAGTGGAATTTAAAGCGTTTTTCAAAATCTGCATCTTCCACAAAAAAGCTCTCTAACAGCTTCTTTAAATGCACTTCTTTGATGCTCGCAATCAGGCCTTTTAACTCCTCATACATCTGGTCGATATCCTTATCGCTGACCGGAAGGTAATCTTTTGGATCATACTCCCCTTCCTGCACCTTGCGGACGCGCTTTACATTCAGCTGTAAATTGCCCTGAAAGCTGGTGATATCACCCATTACGGCTATGTAATCCAGTGAATCGAACTCGTCGATTCCAACAGAACCAGGCTCCCAGATCTTCGCATCCAGTGTGCCCGTTTTGTCCTGTAAGATCAATGTATCATAAGGTTTTCCTGCCTTTGTCAGTGCAGACTGTTTTACTTTACATAGATAGATTTCATTAATTCGCTCGCCCTCTCTGAGGCTCTCAATATACTTCATACTACTCCTTATTCCTGCTTTTATTTTCTAAAATTATTATGCCTGTATCCGCATTTCTGCTTCTAAAACGCATACCGGTGTCCACATTTCTGTTTCTGACATGCATGGCCGCATCCGCATTTCTGCTTCTAAAACGCATACCGGTGTCCACATTTCTGTTTCTGACATGCATGGCCGCATCCGCATTTCTGCTTCTAAAATACATGCCTGTATCTGGTTCACATCTCTATGGCAGTACACTGACTTCTACCGTGCAGATGATTTCCGTATAACCTTCCGGTCCCTGCCGCTCAATCTTCACTTCCACCGTATCTTCCGGCTTTAACGAAAGCAGTTTTTTCTCATAATTTTCTGCCGTAAGAATCTCATCCCCGTCAATCTCCGTAATGACATCCCCATTCTGAAGTCCCGCCGCCATTGCCGGTGAATCCATGCAGACATCTTTGATATAGGCGCCTTTTGGTATTTCATATTCACGTTCGATCGCCGCAGTAACCGTTGTCACTTCAAGCCCGATGTACGGAATATCCTGTCCGTTTGACAACATCTCAATCAATGCCTTTAATTCAGAAATAGAAATCGCTGTCAGCGTATTCTCATCGCCTGCACTACTGTATCCCTGCATCACGATCCCGATGATCTCACCATCCACATTGACAAGCGCACCGCTTCCATTACTGCTTCCGACAATATCTGTCGTAAATACACTGTAATTATGATCTATCGTGGAAATACTATTTGTCGTAGATGTGATATTTCCGGTCAGTATCGAATAATTTGTTCCAAGCGGACTTCCGATTGCAATCGCAATCGTTCCCTGCGTAACGGTCAGTGAATTGCCAAGAACTGCAACCGTGATCGCATTCTTTGTACTTTCTGTAAGCTCCGAAGTCTTTACGCTCAACACGGCAATCCCTGTATTGCATCGTATTTTTTCATCTCAGCTTTCACTGAAACATCATTAATAAATGTAACGTAGATCTCCTGGGCATCCGCAATCGCCTTGCGTTCTGTTAAAACCAGCAGTTCCCTGCCATTTTCCGCTACAATAATACCGGAAGCCTGACCTTTGCTCTCATACGGATTATTAAACCAGTCGTTGTCACTCTTTACGCCGGTTACAGTCACAATAGACTTATTGGCTTCTTTTCCAACGGCATATAACTTGTTCTGCAGCTTCTGAAAATCAGCAAGTTCAAGTTCCCGCAGGTCATTGTCCGGAACATTCTCTCCGGTCTGCTCTGTTTCCGTTTCACCCGTCTGTTCCTGCTGTGGGTTTCCCACTTCTCCATTTTCCTGCGATCCGTTGTTCTCCGCTGCCCCGTTTTCTCCCTGCTGCCCGTCGTTCTCTGTCTCCTGTGTATCCTTCTGTTCCGACGCTTCCTGTATATCGCCCTGACTTGGCTCCTCCGTTTCCGTGACATCATCTTGCGGAATCGTAACAACCGGCTTCTCCTCTGGGTAAAACCAGTTTGAAAACTCAGGCTGCAGTAAACTAAACACCAGCGCAGCCACCGCACCAAAAATTACGGCAAGCGCTACCGTAAACAATGCTTTTTTTACAAGACGTTTTTTATTCAACGGCTTCTCCTTGATCTGTTCATTAATAAAAGAAAAGCCACCCTTCTCTTTCTCCTGCATGATTTTCCCTTCCTTAACAAAAATGAAAACCGCACCTAGTTTATTATAGTTTGAAACACATACGCTTGCAACACTATTTTTTGCATTTCCGGCTTTCATTCCCCTAATTAATGGGATATAATGTGAATTAGCAATGAGCAGTGCCAAATGAGGGAAAAATAAAAAAAGACTGCTTGCAGGCTCTTTTTGTTTTTTCTCATTTGATAGGGCGAATGCCCGTCAGCCCGGAAAATCTCTGATTTTCGGCTGGCACTGCGGACTAAAGTTGAACACAACTCCCCGTCAACCCAGCGCAATCTCTGATTTTTCGGGCTGGCACTGCGGACTAAAGTCGAACACACATATCCGTCGGCATGCTGCCACTGCAAACTAAATTTTCAACCACAAGGAATTACAAATCATATGAATGAAAAAGTTTTAAAAACATTAGAATACAATAAAATCATCGCACGTCTCGCGGAGCACGCTTCCAGCGAGGACGCAAAAAAACGCTGTCTTACCCTCACACCAGGCACAGACATAAACGAAATCAACCTTTTACAGTTACAGACCAAAGATGCCCTAAACCGTCTCTTTAAAGGCGGGCGCATCTCTTTTTCCGGTGTACACGACATCCGAGACTCCCTGAAACGTTTAGAGATCGGTGCATCCTTAAGCATCACGGAACTGCTGCGCGTCTGCTCTCTCTTAGAGGCAGCAAAACGTTCAAAAGCATTTTCCCGCACCAGCATCGGACACACCGGACCGGACCGTCCTGCCGCAGCAGACGGGACAGACGAACTTCCGGTCGACTCACTGACCGGATTTTTCGATCAGATTGAGCCTCTCACACCGTTATGCGATGAAATCCGCCGCTGCATTTTATCGGAGGACGAGATCGCGGACGATGCCAGCAGTACGCTCCGCTCCATCCGCAATCCATGCGTGGCATGAACGATAAGATCCGCGCACAGATGAACTCAATGATCAACAACACGACCACACGCAGCTATTTACAGGATGCTGTCATCACGATGCGCGACGGCCGCTACTGCCTGCCGGTCAAAGCCGAGGCAAAATCGCAGGTTCCTGGTATGGTGCACGACCAGTCCTCCTCCGGTTCCACGCTCTTTATCGAACCGCTCGCTGTCGTAAACTTAAACAACGAATACAAAGCGTTACTGATCAAAGAAAAAGAAGAGATCGAAGTCATCCTCGCAAACTTAAGCAACTTAACGGCAGGATACTCCATGCAGCTTCACACCGACTATAACGTACTCACGGAACTTGATTTTATTTTTGCAAAAGCAGCCTTCGCACAGACTTACAATGGTGTTGCCCCGACCTTCAACACAGATGGACGGATCAATATCAAAAAAGGCCGTCATCCACTGCTCGACGCAAAAAAAGTAGTGCCGATCGACGTGCGCCTCGGAGAAGATTTTACCCTGCTTATCATTACCGGTCCAAACACCGGTGGTAAAACCGTCTCCTTAAAAACAGTCGGCCTTCTGACATTGATGGGGCAGGCAGGACTTCACATCCCGGCTTCCGAGCGTTCGGAGCTTGGAATTTTTGAGGAAGTGTTTGCCGACATCGGAGATGAGCAGAGTATTGAGCAGTCTTTAAGTACATTCTCCTCCCACATGACAAACATCACCCGCATTTTAAGCCAGGTCAACGACCGCTCCCTCGTGCTTTTCGATGAACTCTGTGCCGGAACTGACCCGACGGAGGTGCCGCACTTGCGATCTCCATTTTATCGAAATTAAAACTGTACGGTGCGCGTGTCATGGCAACCACTCATTACAGCGAATTGAAAGTATTTGCCCTGCAGACCTCCGGCGTAGAAAATGCCTGCTGTGAATTTGACGTGGAATCTTTAAGCCCGACTTACCGTCTTTTAATCGGTATTCCTGGAAAGAGTAATGCATTTGCGATTTCCACGAAACTCGGTCTTGGTGAAGATATCATCGAGGACGCTAAGGGACGGATCAGTGAAAATGACATGAATTTTGAGGATCTTTTAGCTGACCTTGAAAAGAGCCGTATCACGATTGAAAAAGAACAGCTTGAGATCAACCAGTATAAAGAAGAGATTCAGAAACTAAAAGAACAGCTCGAACAGAAACAGGAACGCTTAGACGCAAGCCGTGACAAGATCCTGCGCGAAGCAAATGAGCAGGCTTACAATATCATCAAAGAAGCCAAAGATCTTGCTGATGAAACGATCCGCAATTTCAATAAATACGGCACCGCACACGCTCCGGTCAGCGAAATGGAAAAAGAACGTACCAAACTGCGCGATAAGATGAACAACGCACAGAAAAAAATGTCTGACCAGAAAAAGAATGCTGCGCCGAACCATAAGATTCCAAAGAAACTTCGCATTGGCGACCGCGTCAAAGTCATCAGCATGAACTTAAACGGAACCGTGCATTCCCTGCCAAACGCAAAGGGTGACCTTTATGTACAGATGGGAATTTTGCGCTCCCTTGTCAACATCAACGACCTGATCCTGTTAGAGGAAGAAACTTCTCCGACCAGCAAAAATACGGCCGTACCGGTGCCGGCAAAATCAAAATGAGCAAGTCCGCATCCGTCTCCACAGAGATCAACCTGATCGGCAAGACCACCGACGAGGCGATCGCTCTTTTGGATAAATATTTAGATGATGCCTACCTTGCACATATTCCGTCTGTCCGCATCGTCCACGGCAAGGGAACCGGTGCACTGCGCAATGCCGTGCAGGCGCATTTAAAACGGCTAAAATATGTGAAATCATTCCACCTCGGCGAATATGGCGAAGGTGATGCCGGCGTAACGATTGCCGAATTTAAAGACTGATTTCGTACAAATACACTGCCCAAGCAATACCATTTCGTCTGATTTACAACCAGAATACACAACTAACAGGAGGCAATTTTATGGCAGCAAAGCAAAAAATACTGATCGTCGATGACGACAACAATATCGCAGAACTGATCTCTCTTTATCTTACCAAAGAGTGTTTTGATACAAAAATCGTAAATGACGGGGAGGAAGCCTTAAAAGCATTTGAGCAGTACAGCCCAAACCTGATTCTTCTTGATCTGATGCTTCCGGGCATCGACGGCTATCAGGTATGCCGCGAAGTCCGTGCAAAAGCGAATGTACCGATCATCATGCTCTCCGCAAAGGGTGAGATTTTTGATAAAGTACTCGGTCTTGAGCTTGGCGCAGACGACTATATCATGAAACCGTTCGATTCCAAGGAGCTTGTTGCGCGCGTCAAAGCCGTTTTGCGCCGTTACCAGCCTGTCAAAGTCGAAGAGCCAGCGCCGGAATTAAAATGTGTGAAATACCCGGATCTGATCGTCAACTTATCCAATTACTCCGTTATTTATAAAGATAATCCAATCGATATGCCACCAAAGGAATTAGAACTTTTATATTTCCTTGCATCCTCGCCGAACCAGGTATTTACCAGAGAACAGCTTCTCGATCACATCTGGGGTTACGAATACATTGGTGACACCCGCACCGTGGATGTCCATGTAAAACGTCTCCGTGAAAAAATAAAGGACAATGACAGCTGGAGTCTCTCGACCGTCTGGGGCATTGGTTATAAATTTGAGGTTAAAAATATATGAAACGGACACTCTACCCCAAACTGCTCGGCGGCTATCTGATCTATGGACTGATCTGCTTTATTATTATTTCAACCTTTGGTTACCACATTACGTTTAACTTCTTAGAGCGCCGGGATGCCTCGACGCTCTACCGGGAGTCTGCGCTGATTTCCTCTAACTATGCGGAAAACTATTTTAAGCGTTCCACAACCTTAGAGGAAATGAAAACACAGCTCTCCACCCTAAGCACTTACCTTTCCAGCGAAATCTGGATCATCGATAAGCAGGGACAGATCCTTTTAAACACAGCTTCTGCTACTTCTCCAGTGGAAAATGCAGAGCCGGAAGTAATTCCTGATTTTGACGTAACCGATTTTGGAAGTAAATATTACCGCACTGGAAACTTTTACGGTCATTTTGACACGGAAACTTTAAGTGTTTTTTCGCCAATCACTGTAAATTATAAAGTACGCGGCTATGTGATCATACATAAACCGGTCAGCTCCATCGTCAATTTATCCAACCAGCTGACAAATCTATCCTACCAGACGTTTGCACTTTTATTTTTGGCAGCCTTTGTCGTTTTAGCGCTTTTTACCTGGATCGTCTATATCCCGATCCGCAAAATTGCGCAGGGTGCCAATGAATATGCCTCTGGAAATTTCGAGGCAAAGATCGATGTCCATTCCAACGATGAGATCGGTTATCTTGCCGCCTCGCTCAACTATATGGCAAACGAACTGAACACGCTCGAGGAGGATCAGCGAAAATTTGTCTCCAATGTCTCACACGATTTCCGCTCCCCGCTGACCTCAATCAAGGGCTATGTGGAGGCAATGCTCGACGGAACGATCCCGGTGGAAATGCAGGATAAATATTTAAACATCATCCTGTTTGAGACGGAGCGCCTGAACAAATTAACGAAGAGCCTTCTGGAATTAAATAAATTCGGTTCACACGGTGTCATGCTCGATATCACAAGCTTTGATATCAATCATACGATCCGCATGACGGTACAGACTTTTGAGGGAACCTGCATGGAAAAGCATATCAGTTTCAACCTGATCTTAAGCGGCGAAACCCTGTTTGTCTCCGCTGATTTCAGCAAGATCCAGCAGGTACTTTATAACCTGATCGACAATGCGCTCAAATTCAGCCACGCAAACTCCGCAATCACGATCGAGACGACCGAAAAAAATGAGAAAGTCTTTGTTTCCGTCAAAGACACCGGAATCGGCATTCCAAAAGACAGCATCAAAAAGATCTGGGATCGTTTCTACAAGACAGACCTCTCCCGCGGAAAAGACAAGAAGGGTACCGGACTTGGACTTTCCATTGTAAAAGAAATCATCCAGGCACATGGAGAAAATATCAACTGTATCAGCACGGAAGGCGTTGGTACGGAGTTTATCTTTACGCTGCCGTTGGCAAAAGAGCAGAAGGAGCATGCCTAGTGGCATGCTCCTCCTGCTGCATAACAGAGTTGTTAAAATTCAACTTTCTCATTTTTCCTTATTTCATTAACATTGCTTTTGATATTCGGCACACAATCTTTCTAATAATTTAAAATCACAACTGTTATTTACAATACTTGGATTTACTTTATTTATGACTTTGGAGTAAGTTTGTTTTGCTTTATTTCTTATGCGAATTTCATTCTCATTACAAAATTTCCACTCCAGATTTAACAAAATTTTATTAGGATCATCCGCTATTATTCTTTCCTTTATACATTCATCTGGAACTGGAAACATATAGTTAAACCGCAGTGCCCCTTTTACTTTGTTATAGCGTTCAGATTCAATGTTTATCAATATATTATCCGGTTTTTGCATTTTGTAAGATGATACCGGGACATAATATTTATATTCATGAACATCCAAAACTACTCCACATGTAAACTTAGACAAATTTCCCGGATATTCTATATTCGGAACCTTAGTAAAGTCCCTCTCGTTCATTTCTTCTTTTTGTAAGTATTTAACGTAATCTTTATCTATGTCGTAAAATGATAATGCCATTCTTCCTCCCCCAAAACAATATTTTCATACATTACATAAACCGTCCCATTATTATAAACAATAAAAAATGCACTTTGTGCATCTCTCAAATTATCGCAGTACCTGTCAAATCTTCACGCCAGCACTCGATTAATTTCCCTCATTACTCACATAAATAAGAGATGGCAAACTCCGCGAACATTCTCTTATTATGAACTAAATAAGAGATGGCAAGCCATCTCTTATTTATCCATTATAATTCGCTCTCAAAAGCGGCGAAGCACTCTAACATTATAACTCGCTCTTAAAAAGTGGCGAAGCACTCCAACATATATAATTCGCTCTCAAAAAGTGGCGAAGCACTCCAATATTATAGAATAACTATCTTTACAACAATTATTCTCTATATTTATAGTACGATAAATTTCATTAATTGTCAATTAGTTTTTGTACTACATCTTTATTTTACCTTCCTACTTCTTTTTCTTCCTTTCGCTTCCGGCAGCTCCCCATACATCGCAACGAACAATCCCTGCAAAAACTCTTTATCATCACTCGTCTACCAGCAGCATTTCTTTTGCTCCCTCATACGGCAGTTCGTAGGAGGCTTCCCACAGATAGGAAAGTGCCGCTTTTACCGGCTTTACCAACAGCCTGTCATCATAGATACCACCAACGATTTTACCGCGGTAATAAATAATAAATTCGCCCATCATAGCCCGGTATGAGATTTCTTCCAACTCCGCTAACTGTCCTAAAATAAATTGTAAATATTCCTTACTTGATGCCATATCCTACTGCTCCTTCCAAAATCCACCCTTATGGAAGTTTTCATTTCCTAACGGTGTTGCCGTCAGTCGGAACATCACACATCCGTCCGGACACACGATATCTTTCACATATCTGCTGCTTCCGCCAAGATTCTCAAGATCTCCGCCACTTCTAACCGCCTCCATGAGTGGATAAAGCATCATCATTGTTTTTGAGCAGATTCCCTGACCATCTTTATTGACCGGACATCCATAGGTGCAGGTATATTGATCCCCAACCTCTTCCCCATTTCTGCAATAATGTTCTGTGTGATCTCCTCGTAAAAACCCTGTAACTTCTATTTCAAATTCATATTCTTCATTGTACCATTTTTCATAGCTGGTCTCCTTCTCTAAGTAATTTATTGCAACGGGGCAGCGAAAATCTCAAATTGGTATGCAGACACATTTCTTATCCAACCCGCTTTTTATGTGCTTTCATTTTCTTCATCGCCCAATCATAATGACTGCTTGTATTACTGATAAAATAATTTCCAATACAGCTTCCGCCCACCCATGGATAATAAGTCCTGGTAAAAAGTTCTTCCTGTGAAAACGTATCTAATGCCTCCATCACTCTTTTGTGTGAATCCTTAAACCGTTCGAGTGCCTCTTCTTCGGAAATATTCTGACAGCGCCGAAAGAATACCATATTCATATCACCATACGTTTTCCAGTTATATCCTTCCAGCAGGAATGCTTATTGCTACCGTTTTCACGGTTTTTGACCCATTCTAAAAGCAGCAGATGCCACTCATTCAGATGCATCAGTACATCTCTTAAATTTCTATCACGTCTCCAGTGTGCTTCCTTTTTCTTTTCATCATCCAGAAAATCATACGGTGCACTTTTCTCCGCTTCTGTTCTCCGTTCAATCATAGAAAGCAGTTTCTCATAATTTGTGTTTGCAGCCTCTATTAACTCCTGTTTATTTTTCGGTCTTGCCATTTTCAATCCCTCCATTTTAGCACGGCAGCTATATATCATGTTTAGCATAACATCTTTCAACACATATGAACAGACTTCGGCCGGAAACTTCGTATGAAACAAATTTTCTTATTTTCATACAACGGCACAAAACAGCCTCGGCTTAGTGCAATTTTCCACTCAAAAAACTGAAAACCACCATTTGATATCCAAATCCACATTCCACACACAAAAAAGCCAGCCCAGTCTGCATCATCTGCAGCCTGGACTGGCTTTCTTCACGTTCTCATATTTGGATAGTGATTAAACTAACTCAAGTAATACCTCTAAAGCGCCATCACCTTTACGCTGACCAATCTTTACGATTCTTGTGTAACCACCGTTACGGTCTGCATATTTCGGAGCGATCTCATCGAATAATTTAGCAACAAGATCAACTTCTTTGGTGTTTTTCTTTCTTCCGGCAGCTTCAGTCGGAACTTCTTTTACGGTGTAGAGAACTTTTAACATCTCTCTACGAGCATGAAGACGGGATGGCTTATCTTTCTTGATAGTCTTCTCAACTTCATCGTATACAGTAACTTTCTTACCGTCTACAACTTCTTTTACTCTCTTACCGTCTTTATCTTTGCGGGCAACTTTTGCTTTTACAGTAACTTCTTCATAGTTGTCTTTCTCTTTTACTGCTAAAGCAATGATTCCCTCAGCGATTTTGCGAACCTCTTTTGCTTTTGCTTCTGTGGTAACGATCTTACCATTGTTTAATAATGCTGTTACCTGACCTCTTAATAAAGCTTTTCTCTGGCTAGAGGTTCTGCTTAATTTACGATACTTTGCCATTTTTAATATCCTCCATTTTGTGGAACATCCGGCCACGCGCTTTGGACTTACTTACCGGACGCCATATTCTTGTTTCGGAGTGACTCTGTGATACCGCACAGTGCCATTCCAAGTGCCACTCATGATCCGTGTGTCAGAATCTCGTCTGCCTCATCCCTCTGACTGTCTCTGACGCATTTCCTCGTCAGGCATATCAGAGCAACAAATGCATACACTCTGCACACCAGACATACTCCATGCCGCATGGTCTTACTGTTTCTGCCTGTATCGGGGAATGTAAAGCGCTCGCTTTACTCCTCTCCCTGGTTTAACTGAAGTCCTAACTCTTTTAATTTAGCAAGAACTTCCTCTAATGATTTACGTCCTAAGTTACGAACCTTCATCATATCTTCCGGTGTTCTGTTTGTCAGTTCTTCGACTGTGTTAATGCCGGCTCTCTTCAAACAGTTATAAGAACGAACGGAAAGCTCTAGTTCATCGATATTCATCTCAAGAACTTTTTCTTTTGCATTGTCCTCTTTCTCGATCATGACATCAGCCTGCTGAGCAGCTTCGGAAAGATCGATGAAAAGACTTAAATGCTCGCTTAAAACCTTAGCAGCTAAGCTGACAGCCTCATCTGGCTCTAAGGTACCGTTTGTATAAACGTCCAAAGTAAGCTTATCATAGTCTGTAATCTGACCAACACGGGTATTTTCAATCAAAAGATTTACTCTTTCTACCGGTGTATAGATAGAGTCGATGGCAATAACGCCGATCGGAATATCCTCTGTCTTATTCTTGTCTGCACTTACATAGCCTCTGCCGTTTGTAATGGTAAGCTCCATGTAAAGCTTGCAGTCAGGTCCGCCATTTAAATTGGCAATTACCAGATCCGGATTTAAAATCTGAATATCAGAATCAACCTGGATATCTGCTGCTGTGACTACACCTTCGCCCTCGAATTCAATGTAAGCAACTTTAGGTTCATTTGTAGAGCTGTTATTTCTGATGGCAAGATTTTTGATATTCATAATAATCTCAGTCACATCTTCCTTAACGCCAGGAATGGAACTGAATTCATGTAAAACACCGTCGATCTTAACCTGGCTGACAGCAGCACCCGGTAAAGAAGAAAGCATGATTCTTCTTAAAGAATTACCAAGTGTCGTACCATAGCCTCTTTCCAAAGGTTCTACAACAAACTTTCCGTACTTCTTGTCTTCTGAAATTTCTGCGATTTCAATTTTTGGTTTTTGAAAATCGAACACTACAAAGTCCCTCCTTCTCGGGTAATTTGCTTAACTATTACTTAGAATATAACTCGACGATAAGCATCTCATCAACAGGAACGTCGATCTGCTCTCTGGAAGGTAATTCTTTTACAGTTCCCTGTAATTTCTCAGCGTCAACATCTAACCACTCCGGAACTAATCTTCCGCCGGTAACTTCAACGATGTCTTTCATTCTCTGAAGACCTTTGTTCTTCTCTTTGATCTCGATAACATCGCCAGCTTTTACTAAGTAAGAAGGAATGTTAACCTGTTTGCCATTTACTAAGATAAATTTGTGGTCAACGATCTGTCTTGCTTCTTTTCTTGTTCTTGCGAATCCCATACGGAATACAACGTTATCTAATCTGGACTCTAACATGGTCATTAAGTTTGTACCAGTCATGCCCTTCATCTGATCAGCTTTCACATAGTAGTTGTGGAAAGGTTTTTCCAGAACACCATAGATGAATTTAGCTTTCTGTTTTTCTCTTAACTGAAGTCCGTACTCGGAAACTTTCTTATTTGCTCTCTTTAACTCTCTGTTGGATTTTTTATCATATCCAAGGTAACTTGGCTCTAAACCAAGTGATCTACATCTTTTCAGAACAGGAACTTTATTTACTGCCATCTTCGTCTTTCCCTCCTAATTAAACTCTTCTGCGTTTTGGTGGACGACATCCATTGTGAGGTACTGGAGTTACGTCTTTGATGCTGGTAACCTCAAGACCACATGCAGAAAGTGCACGGATCGCTGCTTCTCTTCCTGAACCCGGTCCTTTAACCATAACATCTACGGTCTTTAATCCGTGGATTAAAGCTGCTTTTGTAGCTGTCTCAGCTGCCATCTGTGCAGCATATGGAGTAGATTTCTTTGAACCTCTAAATCCAAGACCACCGGCACTTGCCCATGATAAAGCATTACCTTCAGCATCTGTGATAGTTACGATTGTATTATTAAAAGATGACTGAATATGTGCCTGTCCGCGTTCAACGTTTTTCTTTACACGCTTTTTTGTCACTTTTTTTGTAACTTTAGCCATATCTAAACTAACCTACTTCTCTAAAATATAAAATATCGACTGATACGAATGATTTCTTCTTGTTTGCTACAATACACAAAGAGAACTTCCTCTATGCTGCATTATTTTTCTTATTTGCAACGGTGCGCTTTGGACCTTACGTGTTCTAGCGTTTGTCTTTGTCTTCTGTCCACGAACCGGAAGACCTTTCTGTGACGGATTCCACGATAGCATCCGATCTCCTGAAGTCTCTTGATGTTGAAAGCGATCTCTCTTCTTAAATCACCTTCTACTAACTGAGTCTCATCGATTACTGCGCTGATTCTCTTTACTTCATCGTCTGTTAAATCTCTGACACGAGTATCAGGATTTACGTTTGCTGCTGCAAGGATACGGCTAGAGCTTGTTCTACCAATTCCGTAGATGTATGTCAAACCGATTTCGATGCGTTTTTCTCTTGGTAAATCTACACCTGCAATACGAGCCATGTGCTTTTTAACCTCCATTAATTCATCCGATGCATTTTGCACCTGTTATATTGTTTCATTTTTCAAATCACCTGACGCTGTGACTTTATTTCAGAAATCATCTGAGACAGCTCCGTTGTCAGCGGCCTGAAATGTGTGTCCCATCCGTCTTTCTTCTTATTTGGATATGTCCCTTCTATGTCCTCGGTATGTAGACATAAAAAAGCAGCTATCCCGGCTGTTTGATTATGATAACAGTGTGAACAACCCTACCAGGCGTTCCACTGCAGCCGCACATAATTTGGCGGGTTTTAGCTCATTAAAAATGCGCATATTACCCCATTCGCACAAATAAGACAAGAACTGAATCAGCCCTGTCTCTGTTTGTGTTTCGGATTCTCACAGATAATTCTGATGCTTCCTTTTCTCTTGATGACTTTGCATTTTTCGCAAATAGGTTTACTGATGATCTTACCTTCACAGCAAATCCTCCTTTCTTAACAAGGCTCTTTTCTGTGCTGTTGCAGCAAAATGCGCACGCACAAAAAGGCACTATCCAAAAGTGTCCGTTTAGCATTATAGCACGGACACTGTTTAGAAGTCAACTATTTTTTTGAATAAGATCTTTCATAAAAATCTTATTTGTCTCTCCAGATGATTCTTCCCTTTGTCAGGTCATATGGAGACATCTCGATGGTAACTTTGTCACCCGGTAAAATACGAATAAAGTTCATACGAAGTTTTCCGCTGATGGTTGCTAAAATCTGATGTCCATTCTCTAACTCCACCTTAAAAAATGCGTTCGGGAGTTTCTCAACAACGGTTCCTTCTACTTCAATTACGTCTGCTTTTGACATTGAATAAATCCTCCTGTTTTATGATTCCTGTCTGCCATCATTCATTTGGCAGTACTGTTTGATTGCTCTTTTTACTGTAAGATCTGATAAATTTTCTTCCAAAATCTCCGTAACTTCTATCGGTAGATTCTTGATAATCTGAATATGCTTTGCATTTTTTTTCTTTGGCATATCCAGGGTACGGGTCGTTCCGTTTACCAGATATACAAATTTTTCATCTTTTTCTTTGATAAGATAAATCTGATTTTTGTCGTGTCCCGACTTGGATCTTGCAAATTCCATTTCTGAAATATCCTCCGGTTCTTTTCTATATGCTTTACAGAATTGGATCATTACTCCAGATTCCTTCGGCGATCTCAGAATCCGTAAGTGATAATATCTCCGGTTTTCCTTCCCGAATCAGGATGGTATTTTCATAATGAGCCGACAGATCCATATCCTGTGTGACGACCGTCCAGTCATCATCCATCCATACGACTCTTTCTGTTCCCAGATTTATCATCGGTTCCACCGCTAATGTCATTCCGGCTCTCAGCTTAATGCCCCTGCGGAATTTGCGGTAATTTGGGATCTCCGGATCCTCATGCATATGTGTACCGATTCCGTGTCCACATAAATCCCGTACCACACCATAGCCAAAACTCTCGGCATAATCACCGATTGCACCGGAAATATCATGCAGATGATTTCCTGCCACCGCATATTTCATTCCTTCAAAAAAGCTCTGTCTGGTACGTTCGATCAGAAGTCTTGCATCCTCAGTAATCTCACCTACACCATGTGTTCTTGCGGCATCTGACTGATACCCCTTATAAATCACACCGGTATCAAGACTCACAATATCTCCCTCTTCAATGATTCTGTCTTTGCGCGGAATCCCGTGTACAACTTCTTCATTGATGGAGACACAGACGGATGCCGGATATCCCTGATAATTCTTAAAAGATGGTTCGCACCCAAAACTCCGAATCATTTCCTCCCCGATCCTGTCAATATCAAGTGTCGACATTCCGGGTTTTAATTCTTTTTTTAATCCCTCATGCACCTTTGCGAGAATCTTTCCTGCCTGGCGCATCAGTTCTATTTCCTGGGAAGATTTTATTGTTACAGCCATTACTCCGGTTCCTCTACTCGCCTAAAATCGCAACGATATCTGCAAATACCTTTTCCATCGGCTGCGTACCGTCAACTGTTTTTAAGATACTCTGTTTTTTGTAATAATCGATCAATGGCTGGGTCTGCTCATGATATACGTTAAGTCTCTTCTGAACGGTCTCCGGTTTATCATCATCTCTTAAGACAACCGGCTGTCCGCATCTGTCGCAGATTCCCTCCACCTTTGTCGGAATGGAACAATGTGGTATGTAGCACCACAGTTTAAACAAGCACGTCTTCCGCTCATACGGTTTACGATGTTCTCATCCGGTACATCTACATCAATCGCATAATCCATTTTTTCATTGATCTTCTCAAGTGCAGCTGTAAGTGCTTCTGCCTGTGGAATGGTCCTTGGAAAACCATCAAGTACAAATCCATTCTCACAGTCATCCTGTTTGATTCTGTCCATAACAAGATCGCAGGTCAGCTCATCCGGCACTAATAAGCCCTGATCCATATACTGTTTTGCTTTATTTCCAAGTTCGGTTCCGTTTTTGATGTTCGCACGGAAAATATCTCCTGTTGAGATATGCGGAATATGATATTTATCAGCAATCTGTTTTGCCTGTGTTCCTTTTCCTGCTCCCGGAGCTCCTAACATGATAATCTTCATAAAATTCTCCCTTCCTGCGTTGTTTTTTACGCATCTCAAGCTTTGTGCGTAAGCACTAATCTTGCGTGTGAAAAATCTTATTTTTCACAGCAATACCTCCATTGTCCAAAATACCTTCATCATACAAATATCGCTTAATAGGAAAGTAACGCTGAACTTAAAAAGCCCAGCGTTGCTCCTTTGCCAATCTGACAGCATGCTGTCAGATTAATCATTTAAAAATCCCTTATAGTAACGAACACGCATCTGTGATTCGATCTGTTTTAATGTCTCAATGACAACACCTACGATAATGATGATAGATGTTCCACCGAACGATACATCTGCACCGAACACTCCGTTGAAGAAGATTGGAACAAATGCGATAAATGCAAGTGCTACTGCTCCTATAAATACGATGTAATTTAACATCCGGTTCAGATAATCACTGGTTGGTTTACCAGGTCTGATACCCGGAATAAATCCGCCGGCTTTCTTCATATTATTAGCAATCTCTAATGGATTGAATGTAATTGAAGTATAGAAGTAAGCGAAAGCAATGATGAGTACGATATATACCACCAGTCCGATGGAATAAACCGGCTCTTTTGGATTGCACCAGTTTGACTGGGACATTCCTTTTAAAATCTTGCTTCCGATACCGGTTCCGTTTCCTTTTCCAAGAAGACTTGCAATGATAACCGGTGTCTGCAACAGAGACTGTGCAAAGATAACCGGGATAACGCCGCCGGTATTAACCTTTAATGGGATATATGTTGACTGTCCGCCAACCTGTTTTCTTCCCTGAATCTTTTTGGAATACTGAACCGGAATTCTTCTCTCACCGCCCTGTAAGAATACGACAAATACGACCATTGCAACAATAATTGCAATAATGATCACTGCCGCAAGAATTCCCTTCGGTATGGATTTTCCTGTGATGAACTGCTGATACAGTGTACCCATATCATTTGGAACACGGGAGATGATGTTAATGGTAAGTACGATAGAGATACCATTTCCAACACCTTTTTCTGTAATACGTTCACCGATCCACATTAATACTGCTGATCCTGCAGTTAATGTGAAGATAACCATAATAATTGTAAGAATACCATCACTCTGCAGCATCTGACCTCTCTTAAAGCTGATTGCCATTGCAATCGCCTCGATCAAGGCAAGAGCTACCGTAAGATATCTGGTAATCTCTGCAATCTTTTTACGTCCTTCTTCTCCGTCACGCTGCATCTCTTCCAATTTTGGAATTGCGATAGTGAGAAGCTGCATAATAATGGATGAAGTAATATACGGTGTAATGTTCAATGCAAAGATTGACATGTTATAGAATGATCCACCGGTAATTGCATCAAAAAATCCCATTCCATCTGCGGTCTGACTTGCAAACCAGTTTGAAAACAGTTCATTGTTAACACCAGGAATCGGAAGCTGGCTTCCGATCCTGATTACAACTAACATGAGAAATGTAAAAATAATTCTGTTTCGAATATCTTTAATCTTGAATGCATTACGGAGTGTTTCCAGCATTAGATCACCTCTGCTTTTCCACCAAGAGCCTCAATTTTTTCTTTTGCAGCTGCGCTGAATGCATTTGCCTGAACGGTGAGTTTCTTAGTAAGTTCGCCATTACCCAGAATCTTAACTCCATCTCTAGGATTCTTAACGATACCAGCCTCGATTAATGTTTCTACTGAAACAACGGAATCGTTCTCAAATGCCTCAAGAGCGGAAAGGTTGATTCCGATGATTGTCTTAGAGTTTCTGCATTTGAAACCTCTCTTTGGCAATCTTCTGTATAACGGCATCTGACCACCTTCAAAACCTGGTCTAGGAGCTCCGGAACGAGCTTTCTGTCCCTTGTGTCCCTTACCAGCAGTCTTACCGTTTCCTGAACCGTGTCCACGTCCTCTTCTGAAATTATCGCTATGTGCAGAACCTGCTGCTGCCTGTAAATTGGATAAGTCCATTACTGACACCTCCTTATCTTATTATTAGATCTCTTCTACCTTTACATAAGGTGCTACTTTACGAAGTGCACCTGCTGTTGCTGCATTATCCGGCAGCTCAACAGTTTTATATAACTTATTCAGTCCAAGTGCTTCGATTGTTTTTTTGTTCTTTGGAACAGCACCGATTGTAGATTTTACAAGTGTTACTTTTAATTTCTTATCTGCCATCTTAAAACTCCTCCTTAACCTACAATCTCTTCAACTGATTTTCCACGAAGTTTTGCAACTTCTTCCGGGGATTTTAACTGACTTAAAGCATTGATTGTTGCAAGAACAACGTTCTGCTTGTTGTTAGATCCCAGAGATTTTGTACGGATATTTTTAATACCAGCCAGCTCACATACGTTACGAGCAGGACCACCGGCGATGATACCAGTACCTTCTGGAGATTTCTTTAATAATACAGATGCACCTGTATGTTTTCCGGTAACATCATGTGTAACACTGCCAACCTCATCTAATTTTACAGTGATGAGTTTCTTCATAGCATCTTCTTTTCCTTTGCGGATTGCTTCCGGAATCTCGGATGCTTTTCCTAAGCCAGCACCAACATGGCCATTGCCGTCGCCGACAACAACTAAAGCTGTAAAACGGAAGTTACGTCCACCTTTAACAACTTTTGTTACACGTTTAATTGATACCACTTTTTCGTTTAATTCTAATTGACTAGCATCAATGATTTCACGTTTCATGTTTTGCGTTTCCTCCTATTAAAAGTCTAAACCAGCTTCTCTTGCTGCTTCGGCTAATGCCTTTACCTTACCTGCATATATAAAGCCGCCTCTATCAAAGACAACCGTTGAAATACCCTTGTCTAAAGCTTTCTTTGCAATAACAGTACCAAGCTTAGCTGCTGCTTCGACGTTATTGGTCTTCTCTAACTCTGCTTTTACATCCTTATCAAGTGTAGATGCAGAAACAAGTGTATTTCCAACTGTATCGTCAATAATCTGAGCGTACATATGATTATTACTTCTGAAAACAGCCAGACGTGGTCTCATCGCTGTACCTGCAAGATGATGACGCATTCTTCTATGTTTGTTTTCGCGAACTGCTGTTCTTGATTTCTTACTAACCATTTTTCGTCACTCCTTTAATTATTTCTTACCAGTCTTACCAACTTTACGTCTAATAACTTCATCAGCATATTTGATACCTTTTCCTTTGTAAGGCTCAGGTCTTCTCTTATCTCTGATTTCAGCTGCGTATTGGCCAACTTTTTCTTTATCGATACCAGATACAATGATTTTATTTCCATCAACTTTGGACTCAAGTCCTTCCGGATCTTCCATCTCAACCGGATGAGAATATCCTAAGTTCAGTGTGAGCACTTTACCAGCTTTAGAGGCTCTGTAACCAACACCGTTAACCTCGAGTTCCTTGGTATATCCATTGGTAACACCAACAACCATGTTGTTGATCAGTGTTCTTGTTAATCCGTGTAAGGATTTCATTTTTTTCAAATCGTTAGGTCTTGTAACGATGATCTCGTCACCCTCTAATTTGATGTCCATCTCAGATGGAAGGGTTCTTTCCAGAGTTCCCTTAGGACCTTTTACAGTCACATGATTATTTTCTGCAATATCCACTGTAACACCAGCCGGAACTGCGATTGGCATTCTTCCTATACGTGACATGCCCGTACCTCCTAAAATTTTTTTCGACCATAGATCTTATGACCTGCGATCGTGAATGTATAATTGCGGCTTGCGCCGTAGTTACCTGATTCTTTAAGAACCTTCTCTCCCCGGTTGCGATAACCCGGAAGAATCGGAAGTTTAAATACTTCCGAAAAAACCGAAGATTCTTTTAATTTTGTCCATCGAATGGCGGGCAAAATTTACCATACGAATGCTAATACTTCGCCACCAACCTGAAGCTTTCTAGCCTCTTTATCAGTTACGATACCCTGGTTGGTAGAAAGGATTGCGATTCCTAAACCGCCAAGTACTCTTGGAAGCTCATCCTTGCCTGCGTATACACGAAGACCCGGTTTTGAGATTCTCTTAAGTCCTGTGATGATCTTCTCATTCTTATCTGCACCATATTTTAATGTGATGCGGATTGTTTTGAAGTTACCATCTTCAACGATATCATATTTTGCGATATATCCTTCATCTACAAGAATATCTGCGATTGCGATTTTCATTTTAGATGCCGGAACATCAACTGTATCATGTTTAGCAGTATTTGCATTACGGATTCTTGTAAGCATATCTGCGATTGGATCACTTGTTGTCATGATGTATATTTCCTCCTTTATTAAGTTACTGCGCCGCACATAGCGGACACAGCCGTCTGATTACCAGCTTGCTTTCTTAACGCCTGGTATCTGGCCTTTGTATGCTAATTCACGGAAACATACTCTGCAGATTCCGTATTTTCTTAAAACAGAATGTGGACGTCCACAAATTTTGCAACGTGTGTAAGCTCTGGTAGAGAACTTTGGTTTACGCTGCTGTTTTACTTTCATAGATGTTTTAGCCATTAAAATTCCCTCCTATTATTTGGCGAACGGCATATTGAACAATGTCAATAACTCACGAGCTTCTTCGTCTGTTTTTGCTGTGGTAACGAAAATGATATCCATACCACGGACTTTATCAACTTATCATACTCGATCTCCGGGAAGATTAACTGCTCTTTGATACCAAGGGCATAGTTTCCACGGCCGTCAAATGCATTCGGGTTAACACCTCTGAAGTCACGTACACGCGGTAATGCAAGGTTGATTAAACGATCCATAAACTCGTACATCTTCTCGCCACGCAGTGTTGTCTTACAACCGATTGCCATTCCTTCTCTGATCTTGAAGTTTGCAATCGCGTTTTTAGCTTTTGTAGGAACTGCTTTCTGACCTGTGATTGTCTCCATATCTTTGATTGCAGCTTCTAATAATTTTGCGTTCTCTTTTGCTTCGCCAACGCCCATGTTTACAACGATCTTATCGAGCTTCGGCACTTCCATGATATTTTTATATCCAAATTTTTTGATCATAGCATCTACGATCTCATTCTGGTACTGTTCTTTAAGTCTGCTCAACTGTTTTGCCTCCTCTCTTCAATTAATCGATCACTTCGCCTGTTTTCTTTGCGAAACGTACTTTTTTATCTCCATCCATCTTGAAACCTACGCGGGTAGCTGTTCCTTTGTGAAGATACATAACGTTTGAAATGTCAACAGGTCCCTCCTGATGGATGATACCACCCTGCTGATTAGCCATGCTTGGTTTTGCATGTTTTGTCACCATGTTGATACCCTCTACCAGAACGGTATTGTTCTTTGTATTTACAGCAATAACTTTGCCTTCTTTGTCTTTATCTTTACCAGCGATCACTTTGACCATATCGCCTTTTTTAATTTTCATGGTTGCCATATCCTGGTCCTCCTACAATACTTCCGGAGCTAAGGAAACAATTTTCATGAACTGTTTCTCACGAAGCTCTCTTGCTACTGGTCCAAAAATACGTGTTCCTCTTGGAGTTTTGTCATCTTTAATAATAACTGCTGCGTTTTCATCAAATTTGATATAAGAACCGTCTTTACGACGTGCGCCTTTTACTGAACGAACAACTACAGCTTTTACGACATCACCTTTTTTAACAACACCGCCTGGTGTTGCCTCTTTGACCGTAGCAACTACTACATCACCAATATTCGCATATCTTCTAGTAGATCCACCCATAACACGAATAACGAGTAACTCTCTTGCTCCTGTGTTATCGGCTACCTTAAGTCTACTTTCCTGTTGTACCATGCTTGTAGCCTCCTTTAATTATTTTGCTCTTTCCATGATTTCTACAAGTCTCCATCTCTTATCTTTCGATAATGGTCTTGTCTCCATAACTTTTACTTTATCACCGATCTTACATTCGTTATTCTCGTCATGAGCTTTTAATTTGTATGTTTTCTTAACGATCTTGTTGTAAAGAGGATGTCTTACGTTATCCTGGATTGCAACAGTGATTGTTTTATCCATCTTGTCGCTTACAACAATACCAACACGTGTTTTTCTAAGATTTCTTTCTTCCACGACCGATTAATCTCCTTTCTGGAATCCTACTGCGCAACTTTTTCTTTCTCAGTAATGATTGTCTGAATTCTTGCAATATTCTTTCTTACTTCTTTGATTCTGCTTGTGTTGTCCAGCTGATTCGTTGCGTTCTGGAATCTCAAATTGAAAAGTTCTTTTTTAGCTTCTACTAACTGCGCATTTAAGTCTGTTACAGACTGGCCTTTTAATTCTTCTAAATATTTACTAGTTTTCATTTGATACACCGCCTTCTAAATCTGCACGTGAAACTACTTTACATTTGCAAGGTAATTTGTGTGTAGCAAGACGTAACGCTTCTTTCGCAACGTCTTCCGGAACACCGGAGATTTCAAATAATACACGACCTGGTTTCACAACGGCTACCCAGTACTCTGGAGCACCCTTTCCTTTACCCATACGAACACCCATAGGTTTATGAGTAATTGGTTTCTCTGGGAAAATTTTGATCCAAACTTTACCACCACGTTTGATATATCTTGTCATCGCAACACGGGCTGCCTCGATCTGGTTTGCTTTGATCCAGCATGGCTCAGTTGAAATAATACCGTACTCACCATAAGTGATCGTATTACCTCTTGTTGCCTTTCCGCTCATAGAACCACGGAACTGTTTACGATGTTTTACTCTCTTTGGCATTAACATTACTGTACTCCTCCTTCCTTATTAGCTCTTGTCGGAAGTACCTCGCCTTTGTAGATCCAAACCTTAACACCAACTTTACCGTAGGTTGTATCTGCCTCAGCGAATCCATAATCAATATCAGCTCTTAATGTCTGAAGCGGAATAGTTCCCTCTGAATAGAACTCTGTACGAGCCATATCAGCACCGCCAAGACGTCCGGAACAGGATGTTTTGATTCCCTTTGCTCCTGATTTCATGGTTCTTCCCATGCAGGATTTCATTGCTCTACGGAAAGAAACACGGTTCTCTAACTGTAATGCAATGTTCTCAGCTACTAACTGAGCATCACGATCCGGTCTTTTAACTTCTTTGATATCAACAACTAATTTCTTATCTGTGAATTTCTGAACTTCGCCTTTGATCTTCTCGATCTCAGCTCCGCCTTTTCCGATTACTACACCCGGTTTAGCTGTGTAGATGATAACTTTCACACGGTCAGATGCTCTCTCGATCTCGATCTTAGAAACACCTGCTGCATATAATTTCTTTTTCAGATATGTTCTGATATTGTAATCTTCTACTAAGAAATCTGCAAAATCTGCTTCCGCATACCATTTAGAGTCCCAGTCTTTGATAACGCCGACTCTTAAGCCATGTGGATTAACTTTCTGTCCCATATTTGACCTCCTTATTTCTCGTCAAGCACGATTGTGATGTGGCTCATTCTCTTCTCGATTCTGTAAGCTCTACCCTGTGCTCTCGGTCTGATTCTCTTCATTGTCGGTCCTTTATTTGCGTAGCACTCTGCAACATAAAGGTTTTCTGCTTTCATTCCATTGTTGTTCTCAGCGTTTGCGATTGCTGACTCTAATAATTTCTTCACTAAGCTTGAAGCATATCTCGGATTGTATGTTACGATAGCTAATGCTGTCTGAACATCCTTTCCACGGATTGCGTCTAATACGAAACAAGCTTTCTGAACAGACACTCTTGCGTAAGATAACTTAGCGGAAGGTCTGGTATCTTTTACTTCATTTCTCTCTCTTTTAATCTGACTTCTATGTCCCTTAGCCATGGATGAAACCTCCTTTCAAATATCTTATCTAACGCCTGATTTCTTTTCGTCTTTTCCATGTCCTCTGTAAGTTCTTGTTGTAACGAACTCACCAAGTTTATGTCCAACCATATCCTCTGTTACATATACAGGTACATGTTTTCTTCCGTCATGAACAGCGATGGTATGACCAACGAACTGAGGGAAGATTGTAGAACGACGTGACCATGTCTTAATAACAGATTTGTCACCGGATGCATTCATAGCGTCTACTTTTTTCAGCAGGCTTGCATCAGCGAATGGTCCTTTTTTTAATGAACGAGCCATAATTTACCTCCTATTTTGTCAGTCCCCTTTACACACTGCCGTGTGTTTCCTCGGACTCCGAACATCTTGTTTATTATATCAGAGATTACCGGAAGAAGCAAGTAAAACTTCTCCCGGTTTTCCAATTTTTTATTATTTTTTTCAAAGACCGGAAGAAGCCGTCTCTTATCTCTCCCCGGATCACCGTTGTGAACCGGAAGAAACCGTCCTTGCTTCTTCCAAGCCTTAAAATAAGCGCCAGCTTATTTTAAGGCTTTTCCGTCTCTACGTCTTACGATCAGCTTGTTAGAAGATTTATTCTTCTTTCTGGTCTTAAGACCAAGAGCAGGTTTACCCCAAGGAGTACATGGGCCTGGACGTCCGATCGGAGCACGTCCTTCACCACCTCCGTGTGGATGGTCATTCGGGTTCATAACAGAACCGCGGACTGTTGGGCGAACGCCCATATGACGTTTACGTCCTGCTTTACCGATGTTAACCAGGTTGTGGTCACCGTTTCCGATAACACCGATGGTTGCGCGGCATTTTAAAGGTACCATACGCATCTCGCCTGAAGGAAGACGAAGTGTTGCATATTTTCCTTCTTTTGCCATTAACTGAGCGCTCATACCAGCGGAACGAACTAACTGTCCGCCCTTGCCCGGATATAACTCAACGTTGTGTACCTGAGTACCGACTGGGATATTCTCAAGCGGTAAGCAGTTACCAACACGAACTTCTGCTGTTGCACCACTCATAACAGTCATTCCGTCTGTTAATCCCTGTGGAGCAAGGATATAAGCTTTCTCACCATCTGCGTAGCAGATTAAAGCGATGTTAGCTGTTCTGTTCGGATCGTACTCGATTCCGACTACTTTAGCCGGGATTCCATCTTTACCGTTTCTCTTGAAATCGATAACTCTGTATTTTCTTCTGTTTCCACCACCATGGTGTCTTACAGTGATTTTACCCTGATTGTTACGACCAGCATTCTTCTTTAAAGAAGTTACCAGAGATTTTTCCGGAGTTGTTTTTGTGATCTCGGAGAAATCAGAGCCAGTCATATTTCTTCTGGAAGGTGTATATGGGTTATATGTCTTAATTCCCATTGTTGTTCTCCTTTCGATGTTTGTTATCGCGCATCGCTGCGCTTAGGTTGCAATCGAACGTTGTTTTTCTTACAGACCAGCGAAGATCTCGATGTCTTTGCTGTCTTCTGTTAACTGTACGATAGCTTTCTTTGTCTTAGCAGTTTTTCCGTAAACCATTCCACGTCTTTTATTTTTTCCGTCCATGTTCATGGTATTAACGCTGGCAACTTTTGTGCCTTCGAACATTTTTTCAACTGCTTCTTTAATCATGGTCTTGTTTGCTTCCGGATGAACTAAGAAAGTATATTTCTTCTCAGCCATAGCTGCCATGGATTTCTCGGTGATAACCGGTTTGAGGATTACATCATAATACTGTACGTTTGCCATTATGCATACACCTCCTCGATAGTCTTAACAGCGTCTTTTGTTACAACAACTGTATCATATTTTAATACATCAAATACGTTTAACTCGTTTGTCTGAGCAGTTTTAACAGTTGGAACGTTGCTTGCAGATTTGATCACGTTTGCATCCATATCGTTTAATACAACTAATGCTTTCTCAACTTTTAAGTTGTTCAGAACCTGAACGAAGTTCTTTGTCTTAATGGAGTCAAGTTTTAACTCATCAACAACGATGAACTTGCTCTCATTTACTCTGGATGTGAGTGCAGATTTTAATGCTGCTCTCTTCTCTTTTTTGTTTAATTTGAAAGAGTAGTCTCTTGGTACCGGAGCAAATACAACTCCACCATGAGTCCACTGTGGAGCTCTTGTTGAACCCTGTCTTGCATGACCGGTTCCTTTCTGTCTCCATGGTTTTCTACCACCACCGCGAACTTCAGAACGTGTTTTTGCTTTCTGAGTTCCCTGACGGTTATTTGCAAGCTGCTGAAGTACTGCCATGTGTACAAGATGCTCGTTAACTTCTACTCCGAAAACAGCATCGTTTAACTCCAGCTTCCTACTTCTTTGCCTTCCATATTATAAACAGCTACGTTAGCCATTGTTGTTTCCTCCTTTCCTATCTAGCACTATTTACCTGCTTTTACAGTTTCTTTGATTGTTACCATGCATTTCTTAGCGCCTGGTACAGCACCTTTAACTAAGAGCAGGTTGTTCTCAGCGTCAACTCTTACAACTTCAAGATTCTGTGTTGTAACTTTTACGCTTCCCATATGTCCAGGCATTCCTTTTCCTTTGAATACACGGCTCGGTGAAGAACATGCACCGTTAGAACCCTGATGACGATGGAATTTAGAACCATGAGCCATAGGACCTCTATGCTGTCCTAATCTCTTGATAGCGCCCTGGAAACCTTTACCTTTGGAAATTGCAGTAGCGTCGATCTTGTCGCCCTCTGCAAAGATATCAGCTTTGATAACATCTCCAAGTTTGTACTCGTCTGCGTTCTCAAATTTGAACTCTCTGACGTATCTCTTTCCGGATACACCAGCTTTTGCAAAGTGTCCCATCTGAGCTTTGTTTACGCCATGTCTGTTTCTGATTTCTTTCTTACCATTTGCATCTTTGCTGACAACTTTTTCTTTCTTGTCTGCATATGCAACCTGAACTGCGCTGTATCCGTCGTTCTCCACAGTTTTGATCTGTGTTACGGAGCAAGGACCAGCTTCCAATACAGTAACCGGCACTAATACGCCGTCTGCGTTGAAGATTTGAGTCATTCCGACTTTTGTTGCTAAAATCGCTTTCTTCATTCTTTTACCTCCTGTTTACTCTACAGCGGAACGCTTCATGCCCATCGATGTGGGGTAGCGGAACCGTTCATCCTAGAAAGTCCATATAAGTGGATGTGGAAAACCACATAGAATGGAGGCTGATGCCGAACATTCTTTGCTTCTATATAAAACCCTTCAGGATATTAACAAATTTGTTTGAAGAATTATTTATTCTTCATTTTGATATCGATGTATACACCAGCCGGCATCTCTAAACGAGATAAAGCATCAACTGTTTTCTGAGTTGGTGTTACGATATCGATCAGTCTTTTATGAGTTCTCTGCTCGAACTGTTCGCGGGAATCCTTATATTTGTGAGTAGCTCTTAAGATAGTAACTACTTCCTTCTTAGTAGGAAGAGGTACCGGTCCGCTCACCTGTGATCCGTTCTTCTTTACAGTCTCGATGATTTTTTTGCTGATGAATCTACTAATTCGTGATCATAAGCTTTTAATGTGATTCTCATTACTTGACTTGCCATAAAAAAAGTCGCCTCCTTTTCGCACTTTTGCAAGCGATAAACTCGCTTTGGTACGACAAGCGGTGACTGCACACATTCCCGTGCGTATCATGAGCTTTTACCCATAAAAAGAAACTTCTCCGCACCATCGAATGCTTAAAGTTCTTCTGACAGCCTTCCGGTCTGCCCGCACGTTGTTTCTACTTTGTAGATGTTACTCGTATACAGTGACTTGTCGCCAGTTTCCTAACTTGACATTCGCTCCACGGAAAACCTGCCATATCGGCAGCAACCTCACGCTTCTACGCTATCAATGTCACAGCACTGCTTAGTATATACGATAATTTTGAGAAATGCAAGTATTTTTTCCATTTTTCTTTCATATTTTTTTGCGGGTTTCTTTGTCAATGTAACCCCCGTCTTTCCCTGCCACTCTTTCCTTTTTTATTCTGCTAATGTTTTATACTTTTTGTGGCTTTTCTGTGCGCATATGATATAATGAACGCAAGTGAGTCAACATGCCTGCATGATTGACGAACGGTGAATTGGAACATGTGCTGGTTTTGCACATGCTATAATGTGCGTAAGTAATGAGCAGTGCCAAATGAGTGAAAAACAAAAAATGACTGCATGCAGGCACTTTTTTGTTTTTTGCTCATTTGATAGGGCGGTGCTAGGTGCCGGTGGCACCTGTTTAGCACGGACCGAAGTGGAACGTAGATGCCCGTCAGACCAGGAAATCTCTGATTTTCTGGTCTGGCACTGCGTACTCAAGTACATTCAAATCAGACTATTATTAGAGGAGTTACCATATCATGAAGATCATTATCGTAGGCTGTGGCAAGGTGGGCTATACTCTCGTAGAGCAGCTTGGCAGCGAAGACCACGATATCGTAGTCATTGACGAGAAACCGGAAAAGGTTTCCACCATCACAAATAATCTCGATGCGATGGGCATCGTAGGAAACGGAATCAACCACCAGACTTTAATCGACGCCGGCATCACAACCGCCGACCTTCTGATTGCCGTGACCGGTGACGATGAGAAGAATCTGCTCTGCTGCGTCATTGCAAGAAAAACAGGCCACTGCCAGACCATCGCCCGTGTGCGCAATCCTATATATAATAAGGAAATAGAATTTTTAAAGAAAGAATTCGGGCTGGCAATGATCATCAACCCGGAACTTGCCGCTGCAAACGAGATCGCACGCATTTTCCAGTTTCCATCTGCGATCCGTGTGGATACCTTTGCCAAGGGTCATGTAGAGCTTCTTCATTTTAAAGTAACCAAAGGCTCTCCGCTGATCGCCTTAAAACTGTTTAACCTGCATCAGACATTGCACAGCAACGTTCTGGTCTGCACCGTCATCCGTGGGGATAAAGTCATCATTCCAAACGGTGATTTTGAATTTCAGGAAAACGACGTGGTTGCGATCGCATCCGAGCGCCGCAATGCGATCGACTTTTTCCGCAAGATCGGCATCGTGAAAAACCGTGTCGGAAACGCCATTCTCGCCGGTGGCGGCAAAGTGTCATATTATCTGGCAAAAAGTCTGCTCGCTTCCGGCATCCGTGTGACGATCATTGAAGTGGACCGCGAACGCTGTGACATATTAAGTGAACTGCTGCCGCATGCCACCGTGATCTGCGGGGATGCAACTGATCAGAATCTTCTTTTACAGGAAGGTCTTGAACATGCGCAGGGTTTTGCAGCGCTGACCGGATTAGATGAGGAGAATATCCTTCTCTCCCTCTATGCAAATGATATCTCCAACGCAAAGACCGTGACAAAAATCAACCGGATCAATTTCCATTCGGTCATCAACGAGCTGAATCTTGGAAGTATTATTTATCCGCGTATCATTACGTCGGATTACATTTTAAAATATGCACGTTCCACTTATAATTCCAAAGACAGCAATGTAGAAACGCTCTATAAACTTGCAAACGGTAAAGCCGAGGCTTTGGAATTTATTATCAAAGCAGACTCCGCCGTTGCAGGAATTCCACTCGCAGATCTGCATTTCCGAAAAAATACTCTGATCTGCTGTATTTACCGCAATGGCAAAGTTATTATCCCGAGTGGTCAGGATATCATGATGGCCGGTGACTCTGTTTTAGTCGTACTATCCGGTTACCGCATTTCCGATATCAAAGAGATTCTGGAGGACTAGGCGGCAATGAATTATTCGATCGTTTTATATATTTTAGGCTGTGTTTTAAAATTTGAAAGTGCCTTTCTGGTACTTCCCGCACTGGTCGGACTGATCTACCGTGAACATGCTTCTGTCTCCTATCTGGCAGTTGCAGTTTTATGTCTGATACTCGGTGTTCTTCTGACTCATAAAAAGCCACGTTCTACAAATCTCTACACCAGGGAAGGTTTTGTAGCTGTCGCACTCAGCTGGATCATCATGAGTATTTTCGGTGCCATTCCTTTTGTGCTGACCGGAGATATTCCGTTTTATGTGGATGCACTGTTTGAGACGATCTCCGGTTTTACTACAACGGGGTCAAGTATTCTGACCGATGTGGAGAGCATCTCAAAAGCCAGCCTGTTCTGGCGCAGTTTCTCCCACTGGATCGGCGGTATGGGAGTGTTCGTTTTCATTATGGCGATCTCCCTATGATGGGCGGCTCCACGATGAACCTGATGAAAGCAGAGAGCCCCGGACCTTCCGTGAGCAAGCTGGTTCCGCATGTGAAAGATACCGCAAAAATCCTTTACGGCATCTATATTGCCATCACGATCTGTGAAGCGACGATTTTGCGTGCACTCGGCATGCCGTTATTTGATTCGCTGACGACTACCTTTGGTACTGTCGGCACCGGTGGATTCGGCATCAGAAATGACAGTATTGCCGGTTATTCCCCTGCGATCCAGATTACGATCACAGTTTTCATGATCTTAAGCGGTATCAATTATACTGCCTATTTTTATATACTGACAGGCAAAATAAAAGAGCTCTTTAAAATTGAAGAAGTCCGCTGGTATCTCGCGATCATCTTCGGATCGGTGGCTGTCATCACATGGAATGTCCGGTCCTTGTATCCGACGTTCAGCGAGACTCTGCGCCATGCATTTTTTCAGGTTGGCTCCATTATCACAACGACCGGATATGCGACCACAGACTTTGATCTCTGGCCTGCTTTATCTAAAACTCTGTTGGTAACACTAATGTTTATCGGTGCCTGTGCTGGAAGCACAAGCGGCGGTATAAAAGTTTCCCGTATCCTGATCTTACTGAAAACGATCCGTAAGGAACTTTCACTGATCATCCATCCGCGTCAGGTAAAAAAGATCCGTATGGACGGACATCCGGTCGATCACGAAACCTTACGTTCCGCGAACGTATTTCTGGTCGTTTATTTTGTACTGCTGCTGACTTCTATGCTCCTGATCAGTGTGGATGAGTTTGATTTTTCAACGAATTTTACTTCCGTTGTCACGGTGTTAAATAATATCGGCCCCGGGTTAAATCTCGTCGGTCCGACACAGAATTTTTCAATTTTTTCTCCGTTTTCCAAATTCGTTCTGATGTTTGACATGCTTGCCGGAAGACTGGAACTGTTTCCGATGATGATTCTTTTAATGCCATCAACCTGGAAACGCAAATAATCGGATATGTGATACAGATATTCGATCGTCATGAATAACAGAATCACAAAATGACTATGAAAGGATTTATTTATGTGGATTGCAAATAACTGGAAAGATTATGAAGTAATAGACTGCTCCTGTGGCGAAAAGTTAGAGCGCTGGGGTAATTATACGCTTGTTCGCCCGGACCCGCAGGTCATCTGGGATACGCCCAAAAAAGAAAAAGGCTGGAAACACATGAACGCTCACTATCATCGCAGCAAAAAAGGCGGCGGTGAGTGGGAATTTTTCGATCTGCCGGAGCAGTGGAGTATCCATTACGGTTCCCTGACATTCCAGCTGAAACCGTTCAGTTTTAAACACACCGGACTTTTCCCGGAGCAGGCGGTAAACTGGGACTGGTTTTCCGATAAGATCCGCTCCGCAAAACGCCCGGTCAAGTCTTAAATCTGTTCGCCTACACGGGCGGTGCCACACTTGCCGCTGCCGCTGCCGGAGCTTCGGTCACACATGTGGATGCCTCAAAAGGTATGGTCACCTGGGCAAAAGAAAACGCTGCATCCTCCGGTCTCTCGGATGCGCCGATCCGCTGGATCGTAGATGACTGTGTCAAATTCGTGGAGCGTGAGATCCGCCGCGGCAATCACTACGACGCGATCATCATGGACCCGCCTTCCTACGGAAGAGGCCCTAAAGGTGAGATCTGGAAAATCGAGGAATCCGTTTATCCGCTGATCAAACTCTGCGCCCAGCTGCTGACAGACAAGCCTCTGTTTTTCCTTGTAAATTCTTACACAACGGGACTTCAGCCTGCAGTGCTGCGCTATATGATCGCCACTGCGTTAGAAAAATATGACGGAACCGTCACCGCAGATGAGATTGGACTGCCGGTGTCCTCCAATGGACTGGTGCTGCCTTGCGGGGCAAGCGGACGGTTTGAGGGGAAATAAAGACTACCCTGATTTTTTATATAACTTTCTCAAAAAAAGGAGTTCTGCATCAACAAAAGTTGTTGATGCAGAACTCCTTAACTTTTTACAACATCTTCTTCTTCCGAAGCACCAGCATCGTCACAATGCAAATCAGCAGTGTCAGAACACAGATGATCAGAAATCCGTGCGGTGTATTTGCAAACGGCATCCATTTTTCATTGACATTCATTCCATAGATACCGGAAATAACAGTCGGGATTGCCATGACGATCGTGATGGATGTCAGGTATTTCATGACATTGTTCAGACGGTTATCAATGACAGATGACATCAATTCTCTGGTACCATTGATGATATCACGGTAAATGGATGTCATCTCGATTGCCTGCCGGTTCTCGACGATAACATCACCGAGCAGTTCCTTGTCCTCCGGGTACTGCTCTAAGCGCTTATACCTGGTCAGCCGGTCTAAGACCACGCCATTTGCACGCAGGGATGTCGCAAAGTAGACCAACGTAGACTCTAATTCGTGAAGGTCGATCAGATCGATATCCTCTGTATTTTTGCCGATCCGCTCCTCGATCTCCGTTCTTTTCTTATCGATGACACGCAGGTTCATCTGATAGTTTGTCGCCGTGCGAAACAAAATCTGATATACAAAACGCATTTTTTTCTTCGTGCTGAACTCTTTCACACGGTTGTTGACAAAGTTCTGCAATACCGGTGTATCATCGGTACAGACTGTCACGATCACATCCTGCGTTAAAATGATACCGAGCGGAATTGTCGTGTAACTCTGTTTTTCATGACGTATCTCAACCGTTGGAATATCGACTAAAATCAAAGTATAACCATCCTGAAGTTCGATACGGGAGCTCTCCTCCTCATCGAGTGCGGCCTGGATATCTTCGATATCTACATTCAATACTTCTGCAATCTCGGCACATTCCTGATGCGTCGGCTGGAGCATCTGCACCCATACGCCGTCCCCGATCTTTTCCTCTTCCTGGATCCGCTGATTATCCGTCTTAAAATATCTTATCATGGCATTTTCCTCAATTTCCCGGGATACTGCCATGTATCATGCCAGGTTTTTGCACATTACATTTTCCGGGAATCTTTCTATTCAATTTCTCTGTCATAAATGATCTGATATGCGTTTAAGCCCAGTTTCCTGCCAAACTTAACGCCTGCCTGTCTGATCTGACCACAGTAAGAAAAACCAAAGCGTTCATGCAGACGGATACTGACTTCATTTTCACTGGTAATCAGTGAAACAACTGTTCCGATCTGCGGGCACTCTTTGGCATATTGCAATGTTTTCTCCATGAGACTGCGGCCAATGCCACGCCCTCGATAACCCGCATGAATATAAATAGAGATCTCAACTGCAGGGTCAAAAGCCTTTCTTTCCCTGTAACGTGAAAGAGAGGCATAACCCGCGACTGTGCCTGCCTCTTCATATACAAAGATCACATACTGGCCTGTGTGTGCCTGAAACCACGCCAGACGATCCTCGTAATCCTTGATTTCCGTATCAAATGTTGCTGTTGTATGTAAAATGGCATCGTTGTAAATGTCCATCACTGCCGGAATGTCTTTTAACTCTGCTTTACGAATCATAATAATCCCCATTTTTGCGCATCTCAAGTTTGTGCGTAAGCACAAATCTTGCGTGTGAAAAATCTTATTTTTCACACTGATACCTCAACATTATTTATCATAGCACAGATTTTTATACGACGCCATGAAAAGTTTGTAAATTCCATGTAAATGAGATTTTGGGTTATCATTTATTTTTCATATTCTTCCCACAGCTTCCGCAAACGCTTCCAGATAAATATCTGCCTGCTCCCTGATCTTGTCCTGTTCCTTTTCACTTGCCGCATCATAAACCCCAACCGTCACAAACCCGGCTTTTTTCGCCGTCCCGATCGCATAAAGTGCATCTTCAAACACCAGCGTGTGTTTCGGTTTTGTTCCAAGGAAATCAGAAGCCGCATGATAAATGTCCGGCTCCACTTTTCCTTTGCCGATTTCCGTGCAGGTAAATATCCGTTCAAAATAAGAAAGCAGGCCTGTGCGCTTTAATGCTGCCTCCACCATAGGGCGGTCTGTCGAGGTTGCCACGACCATTTTTATTCCTTCTGCCTGCAGTTTATCCAAAAACTCCCTCACGCCCTCTTTGGGCTGTACCTCTTTTTCATACGCAGTATAAACGATATTATTTACACCGGTCACGATCTCATCCGTCGATTCCGTGAGGTGGTAATTTTCTTTCACGTATTCCGCACCCTTTTGCATGCTCATGGAAAACAAAATCTCCGAAAGTTTTTCCCGCACCTCAATTCCTTTGTTCTGCAGATACCGCTCGCTGGCGTGTTCCCAGACCGGCATGGAATCAAGCAGTGTTCCGTCCATATCAAAAATTGCGCCCTGTATCAGCTCTGTTTTCATATTCATCCCTATTCTTGTATTTGTAGTTTTGTTTTTCTTCAATGTCAGACTCATGCATCTCAAAAATTTATTTACCATTAATGCCAGGTTCATGCATTTTGACTTACCTGCACACTTCCTCGGACAACTTCCTCAGTTCCTGTGCAGCTGCCCTGATATCCTTCTGCGCAAAGATAGCGCTGATCACAGCCACGCCGTCAATCCCCGTTCTCTTTAACTGTAAAATGTTGTCCCGGCTGATCCCGCCGATCGCAACCACGGGGATCTGTACTGCTGCACAGATTTCTTTTAACACCTCATGATCTAACGTTCCCACATCTTTTTTCGTGCCGCTTCCAAACACAGCACCAGAGCCAAGGTAAGTCGCCCCGCATTTTTCAGCGCGCAGCGCTTCCTCCACCGAGTGTGCCGAAACTCCGATGATCTTATCCTCTCCAAGTCTTTTTCGCACTTCCCCTGCCTCCATATCATCCTGTCCGACATGCACACCGTCCGCATCAATCTCCAATGCAAGATCCACGTTGTCATTAATGATAAACGGCACCTTGTACTCCCTGCACAGTTTTTGTATCTCTTTTGCCTCCTCTAAAAATGCCTGCTCCGAAAGATTTTTCTCGCGAAGCTGTAAAAAGGACACACCGCCCTCCAACGCCTTTCTGACCTGCTCATATAATGTCTGACCATTTAACCAGCTTCTGTCTGTTACCCCATATAATAATAACTGTTTTCTATCGAATCTCATAACGTGCTCCTCTCTCTAATATATCTCCATCCATACACGACACTGCATCCATCAGGCTCACACGGTAAGTTCCGCTGCCCGACTGTCCGCTTTTCTCCGCCGCAAGCTCCCCGGCATATCCCATCATGCAGACTGCTGCCGCCGCTGCCTGTAACTTATTTTCCGGATTCGCAGCAAGAAATGCGGTTAAAATACCGGACAGCTGACATCCTGCCCCGGTCACATGCCCCATCTGCGGATTACCATTTCGAATCACATAACAACTGCTGCCATCCGTGACCAGATCTATGGCTCCGGTGATGGCAACGATCGTCTGCAGTTTCTTTGACAGCATTTTTGCATTACTAATATGCTGTGCTAAATTTTCCTCTGTCACTGTATCTGCATTATCTGCGTCCACGCCTCTTCCAGAACCATCTATACCTGTAATTTTTCCACAATGATCTGATTTATCAGTAATTTTTTCCACATCCATTGTATCTGACACTGCCATATTTCCACTATTTTTTTCCTGTGTTCCACACAAAGATGCCAAGGTTTTGATCTCTGAAATATTTCCCCGGATCGCATCAAACCGTACTTCCTTTAAAAGCTGCTCCGCCGTCTGTTTCCGGAAACTGCTTGCACCGACTCCAACCGGGTCTAACACCACAACATGTCCAAGTTTATTTGCCATTTTCCCCGCTTTTTGCATTGCAGGGATTTTCTTTTGATTTAGCGTTCCAAGATTTAGATTTAACCCCATGCAGTGTGCCGTGATTTCTTCTACCTCTGCCTCCTCATCTGCCATGATCGGACTTGCCCCGCATGCCAAAAGGACATTTGCAACATCATTTGCTGTCACATAGTTTGTTATATTATGGATCAACGGTGCCACGCACCGCACATTTTCCAGATACTCTTTCATAAATTTTCTCCATTATAAAATTCCACAGTAGATTTCACTGACAAAATTTCCTGCCCTGTGTTAACCACTTTTACGCACATTATACCTCATTTCCCCCTTCCCGCCTATGCGACTTTATGAATTTCTCATCTGTTTTTAAGATTTCCTTCATTTTCCAGTCAAGAAATGGTCACAATTATTCCGTATCATTAATAACATCAAAAGGAGCTGTTGAGTTTCGACTCGGTGGTTGGGGTTCTGTCAGTTCCGTCAAAAAACAATCCTGCCAGATTTTCCGGCAGGTTTACATATAAAAAGGACTTTAGAAAACATCTCCTCCGTTTTCTAAAGTCCTTTTCCATATACCGGTCCAATGAGCATTCACTATATTGCAGGCACGGATCCATATCCCATTTTATATACGATCAGATACAGGATCAGCAGATGCACCGGATAAAATGCGTAAAAGAAATATTTCATTCCAAAGCCACGTTTTCCATTGTAATAAAAGATTGGAACGAATGCAAACACTGCTGCCCATTCCCACCATACAAATGCCAGACATCCAAACACGACCTGCTGTATTCTGCTTCTCCGGAACAGGTAAAATACCATAATGCAGAGAACTCCGAGTGCGCCGTAATCCGTTGATAAAAACTCTGCCGCAAACATTCCGGCAAGGATTGCAATCGTAGATAATGCCGTCCGCTTCCAGACACTCCAGCGGCTCTGGTTCATCACCGCATCATACGCCATCATGGTAAGCAGACCCAGCAATAATGTAAAAAACACATTCTGATATCCGACTTCCAAAACTTTTCCGTTGAATGCCAGATCAAACGGGATCTCAGATACTGCCGCAAAACATCCCAGACGCAGTGCATATTTTTCCCGGTCTCTTGTATGCATAAATCCTTCTACCAGAAGAAAACAGAATATCGGAAACGCAATTCTTCCGATATTCCGCATCACACGATACAGCTGATAAAGGCCGTCATTATAGCCTCCGAATTTTAATATACGAATGATCACGGTTGCCGCAATATGATCGATCAGCATTGTTACGATCGCGATTATTTTTAATGCGCTTCCACTGAGTCCTTTTCTTTCCATGAAATCCCCTATCTGTCTCAAATTTCTCTCTTAACCGAAAAAAGAGAAAGACCCGTTCATCTTTCTCTTTTCCTGTTTTCATCTGGTACTAGCCTACAAATTCTTCTACACATCTGCGGTATGCTGCTACCGGATCATCTGCCTGAGTAATCGGTCTTCCGACTACGATATAGTCAGAACCAAGTTCTTTTGCCTTTGCCGGTGTTGTCACACGTTTCTGATCGCCAACATCGCCGTCTGCAAAACGGACACCCGGTGTAATGGTAAGGAATTTGTCTCCACATACCTCGTGTACTTTTCCTGCTTCAAGCGGAGAACATACAACGCCGTCTAATCCGGCTTCCATCGTATTCTTAGCATAATGCATAACAGTCTGGTCGATCGGTTTATCGATCCACAGTTCCTGCTGCATTACCTCTTCACTGGTGGAAGTAAGCTGTGTGACTGCGATCAGCAGTGGTCTTGTTCCATCTTCTCTCGTGAGTCCCTCGATGGCTGCCTGCATCATCGCCTTGGTACCTGCCGCATGTACGTTACACATATCCACGTCCAGTCCTGATAATACGGACATTGCTTTTTTAACGGTATTTGGAATGTCATGTAATTTTAAATCAAGGAAAATCTTGTGTCCCATCTGTTTGATCGTGCGGACGATCTCCGGTCCCTCTGCATAAAACAGCTCCATGCCGATTTTTACAAAAGGTTTTTCCTCTTTGAATTTTCCAAGAAAATTGATCACTTCTTCTTTGCTGTTAAAATCACATGCAATAATAACGTCTCTTCCCATATCTTCCTCCTGCTTTACCCTATCCGGTTTATTTTCCCATTGTCAAATGCAATCTATCGTCAAGAATTATACCCGTATAGCAGGTGTTTTGCAAGTCATTTCCATGACTTAAGCGAGCTTAAAACGATTGATCGTCTCCATCAGGTCTTTTGCGATTGCCTGCAGCGTCTCGGTATGTTCGCTGATCTCTTCCATTGTAACATTTACCTGCTCGGTGGAAGCATTGACTTCCTCGGTTGCCGCTGCGGACTGCTCAGATACCGATGCGATCGTTCCCATCTTATCCACAACAAGATCTTTGTTGGCAGACATAGTGTCATTCAGGGCATTGATACGTTCCATACCGGAGCCTAACATTTCGATCTGTTTCATAATCTCGCCAAAGATCTCTTCCGTGCGGTTGATCGCCTCCTGCTGCTCAGTCTGCAGTACTTCATTTTCCTGCATCGTGGACTCAACCAGTTTTGATTTTTCCGTGATTTCCGTGATGATCTTCTTGATCTCATCCGTTGACTCTTTCGACTCATCCGCCAGTTTACGGATCTCATCTGCAACAACTGCAAAACCTTTTCCCATCTCTCCGGCTCTTGCTGCTTCAATACTTGCATTTAACGACAACAGGTTCGTCTGGGATGTGATGTCTGCGATCGTATCCGATATGTAAAAAATCTTATCAATACTCTCAACCATCTCATTCATAACCTCTAACGAAACTTTTGATTTTTCAGCTGTTTTTCCTGATTTTTCAATCAGATCTTTTACACTCTCAATTCCCTCGGTGCTGACTTCATTTGCCTTTTCTGTCATTCCATTCATGCCGGAAACATATTCTTTTGTCTCATCTAAGCTGTTCTTTAAATGCTCTACTTCCGTGTTGGCTTCCTGTGTACTTTCCGCCTGTTTTACCGCACCCTGCGCCACACTGTCGATTGCCTGTGTTACCTGCTCGATCGTTGTTTTTGTATTTCCAGCGACTTCTGAGATGCTCCTGCAACTTCAAGAATATGGTTTGATTTATCCTCGACTGCATGGATCAGTCCGGACACATCATCCATCATACCGTTAAAATTTGTTTCAAGCACGCCAAACTCATCGCTTCTGGTAACTTTGATCTTCTCGGAAAAATCACCGCCCGCCACACGATGTGTCGCATTCTGGAGTTTTTTGATCTCGCGGTTAAAACTGAGCGCTGTCAGGACTGCGATCACACATCCAAAGATCAGACCGATCACACCGGCCATCAACGTTCCTATGTTAATGTTGATCAGGTTCTTCTGGTTTTCCTGATCACTGATACAGCCGAGCAGTCTCCATCCGGTAATGCGGTCTGTCATCGCCGTAATGGCACAGTCCCTTCCCTCTGCACGCATGGTATAAGATGCCTGCAATACGATATCATCCGCTGCCGGATCTTCATTTTCCTCCAGCTGTGCTTTCTGTTCTTCGAGTTTATCTAATTCTTCTGTTAACGGAGCAAAAAATTCGAGGTCAGCAACTGTACCATCTGCAAAAGTATTACTTTCGCTGTCAACCACGATATTTCCCTGCTCATCGACCAGCATAACAAATCCCGTATTTAAAAGTCTGATATTTTCCACATAGTCTGCCAGTGCAGATGCATCAATATCCATCGCAACAACGCCCTGGACAACATCTTTATATTTTACTTCCTGACATACCGTAATGATCTGCTCCCCGGTTTCTTCATCCACATACGGCGCAGTGATATAGCTGAAAATAGAATTTACTTTTGCTTTTCTTCCCTGACATGCGGTGTACCATTCTTTCCCGGAAAGGTCTTTATTTTCCACCGTGTTCATCGCTGTCTTTGAACCGTCAGCTTCGTATTGTACCCATCCGGTGATTGTTCTGCCATCATTTAAAGCATAATAGGCACGCACCGAACCATTTACGACTTTACAGGCTGCAACCAGTTCGTCGTTTACATTGTCAATATATTTATCATAGTTTTCCGGCTCAAGCAAAAGCTGTTTGATACTGTCTTTTCTCGTCAAAAGATCCACCGGTATACTGATCGTTTTCTCATATGTCTGCAGACTTGTCATCGCACTGTTTAGTGTCTGCTCACTCGTAAGCTGCATGTTACTGTTTAACACGCTCTCTACTTACTGTGTGTCAGAAGTGCACAGATCAAAACACTTCCAAGAATCGCAGCCATAAACGCTGCGATCAGCTTCGCACTAAGACTTGTTTTTTTCTTCATTTATGAAATCCTCCTTCTTTCCTCGTTATGTAAGCGGTTACATTTTTATTATAACATAGATATGACAAATAGGGAATATATTTTAAACAAAGAAAAACCGCCAACCCATGATCTCTCAAGGATTGACGGGCTTCCCATCTCATAGTCGGCGCGACAGGATTTGAACCTGCGACCTCTGCGTCCCGAACGCAGCGCTCTACCAAGCTGAGCCACGCGCCGTAATCAAGTCGTCTTGAATCGTGCTTGATTATATTATCACATCTCTACGGAAATGTCCATACCTAATTTTATATTTTTTCAAATTTTTCTCTTAAACTGTTACTGTTCAGACCATTGTAAAAACTGACGAAATTTAAAAAAATATATTTGTGGATAAACTCAAGCAGGATGGGAAGTCTCGTTAACGACTTCCGAATCCTGCTTTTTCTTTTGAAATTATAAACA
>ENA-OQDE01000166-OQDE01000166.1-human-gut-metagenome-genome-assembly--contig:-NODE-166-length-42841-cov-3.132697_pt1 | contig 42841 bp, 50 predicted proteins | sample MGYA00242768_ERZ504595 | MGnify/ENA primary metagenome ERZ504595 (study PRJEB26092, sample SAMD00036307) | human gut metagenome | host: Homo sapiens | study: EMG produced TPA metagenomics assembly of...
CAATGGCTCTTTCTATGTGGGACGCGGTGAATATGAACTTTTTGTCTGCAACTCTGATAATGAACTGGTAAAACGTAAAATACAGTTAGGTGATTCTAATTTTGAATATGTAGAAGTGTTGAGCGGATTGCAGCTGGGTGATAAAGTAGTAGTAAGCGATATGAGTGCTTATAAGAACAAGAATAAGTTGAAAATTAAATAAACTAAATACTAGAAGTTATGATAACATTGAACTCTCTTTCTAAGATTTATCGTACGGACGAGATTGAGACGGTAGCATTGGAGAATGTGAATCTGACGGTAGAACGTGGAGAATTTCTAAGTATAATGGGACCTTCCGGATGCGGAAAATCCACCTGCTGAACATAATGGGATTGCTTGATGCACCTACAATGGGAATGGTGGAAATCAACGGAATACGTACCGAAGGAATGAAAGACAAGGAACTGGCGGTTTTTCGTAATAAAACGCTCGGTTTTGTATTTCAGTCTTTTCATTTGATTAATTCGTTGAATGTGATGGATAATGTAGAACTCCCCTTGCTTTATCGACGTATGGCTGGTAGTGAACGAAAGCGGTTGGCACAAGAAGTATTGGAAAAAGTAGGATTAAGCCATCGTATGAGACATTTTCCTACACAACTTTCCGGTGGGCAGTGCAACGTGTAGCTATTGCCCGTGCTATTATCGGTAATCCCGAAATAATCCTTGCCGATGAGCCGACAGGTAACTTGGATTCAAAGATGGGAGCTGAAGTAATGGAACTGCTTCATCGGTTGAATAAGGAAGACGGACGTACTATCGTGATGGTTACCCATAATGAAGAACAGGCGAAGCAGACTTCGCGCACTATTCGTTTCTTCGATGGACGCCAGGTACAATAGAAACGGCCTCTTACGATTAGAACTAAATGGAAAAATTGATTAATGTATCTCTAAATTAAAAATCATCATGACAAAGAATATTTTCATCGTTGCGATAGCTGTCCTGTTAAGTGTTGCTTTCTGTTCGCTATCGGCACAAAATGTGAGTAAAGATTATAATGTAGACGAGTTTTCTGCCATAAACCTGCAATCTGTCGGGAATATTATTTTTACTCAATCGGCAGGATGTGCCTGTCGTCTGGAGGGTCCTTCTGAATTTGTAGAGAAAACAAGGGTGACAGTGAAAAATGGAACTCTGGTTATCTCTTATAAAGATAAAAATGCCAAGAATATCAAGAATCTGACTTTCTATATTACTGCTCCCGATTTGAGTAAAGTGAAAATAGACGGAGTAGGAAACTTCGATGCAAAAGAAGAACTAAAACTTAAAAATATAGCTTTCGAACTTGATGGAGTAGGCAACTGTAACGTGAAAAGTCTTTATTGCGATGAGTTGAAACTCGATGTTGACGGAGTAGGCAATATGAAGTTGAATGTTGATTGCAGCACTATCAAAGCTAAAGTGGATGGAGTAGGAAATATCACTGTATCCGGTAAAGCGGATGCAGCTTTCTTTAAGCGGGATGGCGTTGGTAAAATCAACTCCAAAAACCTGAAGTGTAAAGACGTAACAAAGAAAGGTTGGAATTTCTAATGTAGAACATTCTTCTGTGAACTCCTGTAGAATCAACTCCAAAAAAGAATAAGAAGATGTGGAAGCAATACATAAAGCAAGCTCTTTACCAGTTGAAAGAGAACCGGCTTATTAGTATTGTCTGTATGGTAGGTACAGCTTTGGCTATTTGCATGATAATGGTGATCGTGCTGACATTGCAGATACGGATAAAAGACTGCGTGCCGGAAGTTAACCGTTCACGATCATTGTATGTCAAGGCAATGACGTCCCGGCATAAAGAGCAACACAATAATGCTGCCAGCAGCCAGATGTCCGTCACGACTGCCGTGAATGCTTTAAGACGTTGACAATACCTGAAGCGGTTACCATTACTTCCGTTAATAATAAGATGCGTGCTTCTCTTCCCGGAGGAGGCAGGATGAGTGTAGATGAAATGGAAACGGATGAAGCGTTCTGGCAAGTCTTTTGCTTTGAATTCTTGTGTGGCAAACCATATACGAAAGCCGATTTTGAGAGTGGGCTGTCCAAGCAGTGGTTTCTGCCAGTGTGGCACGCCACCTGTTCGGTACAACTGACGTGGTAGGGCGTACCATCCAATTAAATAAAGCGGATTATACCATTACAGGAGTAGTGAAAGACGTATCAAAGTTGGCGACAGCTTCTTATGCACAGGTCTGGATTCCCTATACATCAACAGATTTGGCTTCTTTCTCGTGGAGAGAAAATCTGATGGGACCTATGCGGGCGGTCATCCTTGCACGTTCGTCCGACGATTTTCCGGCTATTCGTGCTGAAGTCGAAAAATATCGTCAGGTCTACAATAGTAAGCTGAAGGATATGGAATTGATTTATCGTGTCAGCCGGATACTCAATTTGCCTACCTTTACCGCCATTGGGGGACAGACTTGGATATGAAACACATTGTCAGGCGATTCATTCTTATCATTGTGATTCTCCTCTTGGTTCCAGCTATCAACCTAAGTAGTATGACTTTATCCCGCATGCGGAAGCGTATGACGGAAATCGGTGTCCGGAAAGCATTCGGTGCTACTGCCAACGAATTGTTGCGACAGGTATTCTGGGAGAATCTGATATTGACACTGCTTGCGGGAGTACTGGGACTGATATTGAGCTATTCAGCTACTTTCCTGTTAAACTCATTCCTTTTTGATAACAGTGAGAATGCAGGTCTTGCCGGGGAAACTTCTCTGTCTACTGATATGTTGTTCAGTCCGTTGACGTTTCTCGTTGCATTCTGTTTCTGCCTGTTATTAAATCTATTGAGTGCCGGTATTCCGGCTTGGAGAGTGTCGAGAATGAACATTGTAGATGCAATAAACCAAAGATGAAATGATGAAACAGTTATTGAAACAAATATATAATGAGCGCCGGAGCAATGCTTTTCTATGGATTGAGCTATTGTTGGTGTTTGTCGTATTGTGGTATATCATTGATTTGGTTTATGTCACTTTGCATATCTATTATCAGCCAATGGGCTTTAATATAGAAAATACGTATGTATTACGTATGAACCGTCTTACCGATAAATCTACCGATTTCAATCCGGAGCTGACTGTTAAAGATGATATGACTGCTTTAAGGGAAATAGCCGGACGTTTGTCCCGTCATCCGGAAGTTGAATCTGTCTGTATCTCTCAAAACAGTATTCCATACAATGAAGGGTGCAGTGGAGCGAGTTTCCGTTTTCCGGATAACGACACGGTTTGGATAAGTACGATGGATCGTTGGACGACTCCTGAATATTATAAGGTGTTTCGTTTCCGGAATATCGATGGTTCCGGTCATGAAAGTCTGGTGAAAGCTCTGGAGAAAAATACAATAATCGTTCCTGTCGATGTTGCAGACTATTATCCGGATGCTACTTTCCACGGAAAAGACCTTTTGGGTAAAGAAGCTCGCATGAGTGATACCAACTTTCGTATTGCAGCTTTAACAGAGCCCGTTCGCTACGATCGTTATAACATTGCCGGAAAACCTTTTACCGGAACCTATATCGGCACTTACCTTTCTGACGAACAAATGGAAACAGTCGAAAACGTAGCCTATCTCGAATTAAGTCTGCGTGTCCGCGAAGGTGTAGACGATGGCTTTGTGGAACGTCTTATGAATGATGCCGACCGTATCTATCAGGTAGGGAATGTTTATATACTTGATGTCACTCCATTAAGCAAAGTCCGGACAGCCAGTGAGATAGACAATGATAATGAATTACGTACCCAGTTCTGTATTCTCTTTTTCCTGTTGTTGAATATCTTTCTGGGAGTGATCGGCACTTTCTGGTTCCGTACCCAGCAACGCCGGGGAGAAGTTGCTTTACGCATGGCGATGGGAGCTAACCGGAAAAACATATTCTATCGTTTGATTACGGAAAGTTTGTTACTGTTAAGCATGTCGGCTCTTCCTGCCGCATTGATTGCATTCAATATTGGATATACTGACTGGTGGATATATCACAAATGGCATTTACAGTACCCCGTTTCCTGATAGCCATTTTACTGACATATCTCTTGATGGCGATAATGATTATTCTTGGCGTGTTGTATCCGGCTCTGCAATCAATGAAAGTGCAACCGGCCGAAGCACTAAGAGACGAGTAAGAAATATACTGAACTTTATACTGGTAACGATCATGATAAAACTCTATTTTAAACAAGCATTCCATCTGTTGGGAGAAAATAAACTGCTTTCTTCTATTTCCATTATTGGTACAGCTTTGGCTATTGCTATGATAATGGTAATTGTGATTACTTTACGTGCGACTATTGCTCCCTTTGCACCGGAAACCCATCGTGACCGGATGCTTATTTTCCGGTTTGCCGGACTTCAAAGTAAGTCCAACGTGAATTGGCAAAGCAATGGCCCTATCGGATACAATACGGCAAAGGCTTGTTTCAAAGCAATGACAATTCCCGAAGTTGTTTCCATAACCAATATCTGGCAGGAAACAATGCTGGCTGCTAAACCGGCAGGTGAGATGGAAAGTTGTAGTGTGTTGCAAACAGACGATGCTTTCTGGAAAATATTTGAATTTGAGTTTCTATCTGGTAAACCGTATGATAATGCCGATTTTGATGCCGGAGCAGCAAAAGCTGTGATTTCCGAAGATATGGCTCGCCGTTTGTTCGGAACATCAGAAGTGGTTGGAAAAACATTCCTTCTGAATCATTCGGCTTATATTGTTTGCGGAGTGGTACGTCCGGTCTCTAAACTGGCGAAGTACGCCTATGCACAAGTTTGGATTCCTTTGAGTTCAACAAGTGCCTTCACAGCCACTTGGGGCGATGACAATATCATGGGTATGACTGCCGTTTATATACTGGCTAAATCGAAAGACGATTTTCCGGCTATTCGTCAGGAGGCAGACCGCTTGCGGGCTATCTTTATGGCAGGGCATCCCAATTTCGATTTACTCTATCGCGGACAGCCTGATACTTATTTCGTAGCCGCGCAACGCTATTCCGCCAACAATCCTCCTGCTGTGAAAGAAGCAGTACGGCAATACATACTGACATTACTTGTCTTATTGATTGTTCCTGCCGTCAACTTGTCCGGACTTACTTTGTCACGCATGCGTAAGCGTATCTCCGAAATAGGAGTGCGAAAAGCCTTTGGTGCCCCCAGACGGGAGCTTATGATGCAGGTACTATCCGAAAACATGCTTTATTCCCTGTTCGGAGGAATTCTCGGACTTGTATTAAGTTATGTCGCCGCTTTCCTTTTGGGAGGAATGCTTTTCTCCGTAGACTTTGTATCCAATGGTGTGGAGGATTTGCGGACCATGTGTGTCGACTTACTGTTCGATCCTACCGTATTCCTGCTGGCATTTCTGGCTTGCTTCCTACTCAATTTATTAAGTGCCGCCATTCCGGCATGGAGAGTAACTCGCACCAATATTGTGGATGCTATTAACGAAAGATAATTCTTCAACTCATCTAAATTCTAAAGAAAATGCAACTATTAAAACAAATATGGAACGAGCGCCGGTCAAACGGATGGTTGTGGTCAGAACTATTAATTGTTTTTGTGGTCCTGTGGTATGTGGTCGACTGGACGTATGTGACAGCGCGTACTTATTACGAACCGGTAGGATTTGATATTACCGATACGTATTATTTGGAACTAAGCCTGAAAAACGACAAGAGTAATTCCTATCTTTCGAAAGAACAAAAGAGTACATCTTTAGGACAAGATATTATCGAGTTGACCAATCGTCTCCGGAGATTGCCGGAAGTGGAGGCCGTTTCAATATCCAATAATGCGCGTCCCTATATCGGGAGTAACTCCGGTAGTATGTTACGTATCGATACATTAGTTAGTAATCCGCTGCGGCGTTCGGTAACCCCTGACTTTTTTCAGGTCTTTCGTTATCAAAGTGCTGATGGGCGTGGTTATCAGCCGTTGGTGCAAGCTTTAAGGAATGGCAATGTCGTTGTTGGTGAAAATTTCTTGCCCAAAGATTATAAAGGCGATCGTACGCTGTTGGGTAAAGAAATGGTCGATGTGGATGATTCTACGAAAGTGTACAAGATAGGGGGAGTTTCGAAGAAGGTGCGTTACAATGACTTTTGGCCTAACTACAGTGATCGGTATGTAGCCATTGAACTTCCTGAAAAGATAATGGTCGAACTTGACGATGAACTTTATCCTTCGAGTGTAGAAGTTTGTCTGCGGGTGAAACCGGGGACTTCCAGAGACTTTGCGGAACATTTGATGAAATTGTCCGCCAACCAGTTGAGTGTCGGTAACTTATTCATCCTGAAAGTGCATGATTATGAAGATCTGCGGAATGACTTCCAGCAAGGAAGTTATAATCAGGTACAGGTACGTTTCTGGATGATGGGCTTCTTATTGCTTAATATCCTGTTGGGCATTGTCGGCACCTTCTGGTTCCGTACGCAGCACCGTCGTGCCGAGTCTGCGCTTCGTATAGCAGTCGGGGCCAGCCGGATGCAGCTTTGGCAACGTTTAAATAAAGAAGGATTGCTATTGTTGACTCTGGCTGCTTTGCCTGCCGCCGTCATCTGTTATAATATCGGCCATCTGGAGTTGACTGAAGGGTATATGGAGTGGGGAGTAGTGCGTTTTCTTATTACATTTGTCATAACCTATTTCCTGATGTCTTTAATGATTCTCGTTGGCATTTGGTTTCCTGCTCGTCAGGTAATTCGCATACACCCTGCCGAGGCGTTGCGCGAAGAATAAAAAACTTGGGCTATCTGTTTGTTTTCAATATAATTAACGTATCTTTGTCGGCATAATATTGAAAACACCGCAGGCTTTAATTATATGAATCGACGCTACTATTGTTTGCTTATCGTTCTGTTTTTTGCTGTTCTTATTCAGGCGGCAGCAGCGGAACGTACATACAATATCCTGTTTATACAGTCATACACCTCACAGACTCCTTGGCATAGCGACCTTAATCAGGGGTTGGTCAAAGGATTTAAAGAAAGTGGCCTGAAGGTGAATATAACAACGGAGTATCTTGATGCCGATTTTTGGGCATTCAACTCCGAGAAGTAATTATGCGTCGTTTTTGTCAGCGTGCTCGTGACAGGCAGACCGATTTGATTATAACAGCAAGTGATGAAGCTTTCTATACTCTTTTTGCCTGTGGAGATTCGTTGCCTTTGCAGATACCGGTCGTGTTTTTCGGCATTAAGTATCCTGATATGGAGCTGATTGCTACTCATCCCAATGTTTGCGGGTTCACTGCCAATCCGGATTTTGATGTCATATTGCGTCAGGCGCAAAAGATATTTCCCCAGCGGAAAGAAGTGGTATGTGTGATAGATAACAGCTTTTTGAGTAACAAAGGCCTTGAAGATTTTGAAGAAGAGTGGAAAATCTTTCAAAAAGACAATCTGGATTATAGAATGAAAGTCTATAATACCCAAAATCATACAACGAGTCACATCATTGCTGCTATTTGTTACCCTCGTAACAGCTACGAACGTCTGGTGGTTGCTCCTAAATGGTCGCCTTTCCTTTCATTCGTTGGCAAAAACTCAAAAGCTCCCGTATTTTCGAGTCAGAATGTGGGGTTAACTAATGGCGTATTCTGTGCATACGATTCCGATAGTTATGCTTCAGCATTATCGGCAGCTCAAAGGGCTGCTTTAGTCTTAAAAGGTACATCTCCCCAAGAAATAGGAGTGACAGAAATCACGCAGGGATTCATCTATGACTATAAACAGTTGGATTATTTTCATATTGACCCTGATAAAGTATCCTCTAGCGGAACCATCGTCAACGAACCGTATTGGGAAAAATATAAATATCTTTTTATACTGCTCTATCCGTCTATCCTGGCGTTGCTGATAGCTTCTATCGTGTGGTTGATGCGTGCCAACCGGCGTGAGTCCAAACGACGGATTCAGGCACAGACTCGTCTGCTCGTGCAGAATAAACTTGTGGAACAGCGTAATGAGTTTGATAATGTATTTCATTCCATCCGTGATGGTGTGATAACGTATGATACCGATTTGCACATTCATTTCACAAACCGCTCCTTATTGCAAATGCTGCATTTGCCGTATGAGTCAGGGGGCCGTTTTTATGAAGGAATGATGGCAGGCAGTATCTTCAAGATATATTATAACGGTCAGGATATTCTTCATTCTATGCTGAAGCAGGTAGCTGCTAAAGGAGAAAGTGTGAAGATACCCCAGGGAGCTTTCATGAAAGAAGTGCATAGTGATAAATACTTCCCGGTGTCGGGGGAAATAGTCCCGATCCGTTCAAAGGATACGATTACCGGTATGGCACTTTCCGCACGGAATATTTCGAATGAAGAAATGCAGAAGCGTTTCTTTGATATGGCAGTAGACGAAAGCTCCATCTATCCGTGGCAGTTTGATATGGAAACCAACTGTTTCATTTTCCCGCAAGGTTTCTTGAAACGTCTTGGATACGATGAATCGGTTACTACCATCTCCCGTGATGAAATGGATCGCACTATCCATCCTGATGATTTGAAGGAAATAAGTCCGTTATTTAATAGAGCATTGACAGGAGAAGATTCCAATACCCGTCTGAATTTCCGTCAGCGGAATGTCAACGGAGAGTATGAATGGTGGGAATATCGTTCTTCCGTAATCACGGGATTGACACAAGATTCATTGTATAATATATTAGGTGTTTGCCAGAGTATCCAGCGATATAAGACTGCCGAGCAGGAGATGAGAGAGGCTCGTGATAAAGCCTCCAGGCTGACAAACTGAAATCGGCATTCCTTGCAACATGAGTCACGAGATTCGGACTCCGCTGAATGCGATTGTAGGTTTCTCCGATTTGCTAAGCGATACGAGTGGTTTTACAAGCGAAGAGATTGCCCAGTTTATCGGAACCATTAATAAGAATTGCGGCCTGTTGCTAGCTTTGATTAATGATATTCTTGATTTGTCACGTATCGAATCGGGAACCATGGAATTTATGTTCGCCGAGCATAACCTGCCGCTGTTATTAAAGACCGTCCATGATTCTCAACGCTTGAATATGCCACCGGGAGTAGAACTGGTGTTGCGTATGCCCGAAAGTGATAAGAAATATCTTACGACAGATAATGTACGCTTGCAGCAAGTCGTGAATAATCTGATAAATAACGCTGCTAAATTTACGAGCAGCGGTTTCATTACTTTTGGCTATGAAGATGATGAGGTTCCCGGCTACACCCGCATCTTTGTGGAGGATACCGGAGTCGGTATTTCTGAAGAAGGTATCCGTCATATATTCGAACGATTCTATAAAGTCGATAATTTCACCCAAGGAGCAGGTTTGGGATTAAGTATTTGTCAGACCATCATCGAACGTCTGAATGGTACCATCTCCGTCACCTCCGAAGTAGGTAAAGGCACTCGTTTCACTGTGCGCCTTCCTAACTACTGCGAATAATCGAACGTTCACTTTTGGGCATAGTGTCCGAAAATGGACACTTTTCTTATTTTCTAATCTGTTGATAATAAAAACTTTACTTTTTTGGCACATCGTTTGATTCTCTCATAGTGGAAAATACTGTGTATAATGAAAAAGAAAAGTATATTGTTTGCTCTTGCTGCCGTTTGCCTGCCGTTGGCATTGTCGGCACAGAAGGAAAGGGAAATAACCTTGAATGAAGCTATTGCTATGGCGCGTATTCAATCTGTTGACGCTGCTGTTGCCTTGAATGAATTGAAAACGGCCTATTGGGAGTTTCGTACCTTTCGTGCTGATCTTCTGCCGGAAGTCAACCTGACCGGAACCCTGCCCAATTATAACAAATCGTATAGTTCCTATCAAAATTCGGACGGTTCTTACGGTTTCGTCCGTAATAACACATTGGGGCTTACCGGTGATCTTTCTATCGATCAAAACATCTGGCTTACCGGTGGTAAACTCTCGCTGACTTCCTCTCTCGACTATATCAAACAATTGGGAGCCGGAGGAGACCGGCATTTTATGTCGGTTCCTGTCACATTACAACTTACACAACCCATCTTTGGAGTCAATAATATAAAGTGGAACAGACGCATCGAACCGGTTCGTTATGCCGAAGCGAAAGCAGCTTTTATCACTGCTACCGAAGAAGTGACGATGCGTGCCATCACTTATTACTTTAATCTTTTGTTGGCAAAAGAAAATCTTGGCACGGCGAAACAGAACCAGACAAACGCCGACCACCTTTATGAAGTAGCCCTTGCCAAACGCAAAATGGGGCAAATTTCCGAGAATGAACTCTTGCAGTTGAAGCTTTCCGCTTTGAATGCGAAGGCTGCATTGACGGAAGCAGAGAGTGATCTCAATGCCAAGATGTTCCAGCTCCGTGCCTTTTTGGGAGTAGGAGAGGATGAAGTACTAAACCCGGTTCTTCCCGAAGCTGTGGATGGCCCGAGGATGGAGTACAATCAGGTGTTAAATAAAGCATTGGAACGTAATTCTTTTGCACAGAATATCCGTCGCCGCCAGTTGGAAGCCGATTATGAGGTAGCTACCGCACGCGGAAATTTGCGTAGTGTCGATTTGTTTGCAAGCGTAGGATATACGGGTGAGAACCGGAATTTTCCGGCCGTTTACAGGAACCTGCAGGATAATCAGATTGTTCAGGTAGGCGTTAAGATTCCGATTCTCGATTGGGGAAAACGCCGTGGGAAAGTCCGGGTAGCCAAGAGTAACAGGGATGTGGTGCTTTCAAAGATCCGCCAGGAACAGATCAACTTCAACCAGGATATCTTTTTGTTGGTGGAGCATTTCAATAATCAGGCGCAGCAGTTGGACATAGCGAAGGAAGCCGATGCAATTGCACAGCAACGTTATAAGACCAGTATTGAAACTTTCCTGATAGGCAAAATTAATACCTTAGACCTGAATGATGCGCAGAACTCTAAAGATGAGGCAAGACAGAAACATATTTCCGAACTCTATTATTATTGGTATTACTATTATCAGATTCGCAGTCTGACGCTATGGGATTTTCGTACCAATACCGAACTTGAAGCTGATTTTGATGAAATCATCCGGCAATAGAAAGGGTAGGAAAAAGCTTTTGAATCTTATGGAGGAACTTGCAGTAAATAGTATTATTTTCTATTCCGTTCTTGCTTTTTACAAATTAATTTCGTATCTTAAGAGTTTTAATCCTTTCGAAGACAGGTGGTCATCTTATAGAGTGACAATAGTCACCTTATAAGATGATATTTATCACTCTATAAGGTGACTATTGTCCCGTTATAACGGGATAATTACTCGACTGCATAAACAATTATAAATTACTGTACTGAAAATCTTTATTTAGTGCAGTGGAAAATCTTAAATACAATAATAAGAAAACAGCTTTATTACGTAACTTGTATTATTGAAGCGTGCATTCCGTGATTTATATATCAATCATTTGGTAGCAAACTATTTATTAGTACCTTTGGAGTGTGAGACAAAGTTGTTAATTGACTGGGCAAAACTCAAATATAACTATGATTCTGATAATTGACGATGACAGCGCAGTGCGTTCTTCGCTTAGCTTCATGTTGAAGCGGGCAGGATATGAAGTACAGACCGTTCCCGGTCCACGGGAAGCTATGGAAGTGGTACGTTCCGTAGCTCCGGATTTAATCCTGATGGATATGAACTTCACTCTTTCTACAACGGGTGAGGAGGGTTTGACCCTACTCAAACAAGTAAAAATATTCCGTCCCGAAACACCGGTGATATTGATGACTGCTTGGGGAAGTATCCAACTTGCTGTACAAGGAATGCAGGCGGGAGCTTTTGATTTCATAACGAAGCCCTGGAATAATGCCGCCTTGTTGCAACGCATTGAAACGGCACTCCAACTTCGGGCACTCCACAGGAACCAACGCAGGAACAGAGCGATTCTTTCGACCGCAGCCACATCATCGGGCGTAGCCAGGGATTGATGGATGTGTTGAATACGATTGCCCGCATAGCAAAGACCAATGCCTCTGTCCTCATTACAGGGGAAAGCGGAACAGGTAAGGAATTGATAGCCGAGGCCATTCATATCAACAGTCAGCGAGCCAAACACCCCTTTGTGAAAGTGAATCTTGGAGGTATTTCTCAAAGCCTGTTCGAAAGTGAAATGTTCGGGCACAAGAAGGGAGCTTTTACCGATGCTTCCGCAGACCGTATCGGACGTTTCGAAATGGCAAACAAAGGACGATTTTCCTGGATGAAATAGGTGATCTCGACCCTTCGTGCCAAGTGAAGTTACTGCGTGTATTGCAGGATCAGACATTTGAAGTGCTCGGCGACAGCGTCCTCGAAAGACGGATATCCGGGTGGTATCAGCCACCAATGCCGATTTGCGCAAGATGGTGGGCGAACGTACTTTTCGTGAAGACTCTTCTATCGTATCAATCTGATAACAGTGAAACTGCCGGCCTTGCGCGAACGTCGTGAAGATATTCCCTTGCTGGCACGTCATTTTGCCGACCGTCAGGCGGTAACCAACGGATTGCCCCGTACGGAGTTCTCTGCCGATGCCCTGCAATTCTTGAGCCGTTTGCCTTATCCGGGGAATATTCGTGAATTGAAGAACTTGGTGGAACGTACCATTCTGGTAAGTGGTAAACCGCTGCTTGATGCTTCCGATTTTGATACGCAGTATATTCGCCACGATGACGCAAGAGTGACCGAAGGCGCAGCTCTGGCTGGTATGACTTTGGATGAAATAGAACGCCAGACCATTCTCCAGGCGTTGGACCGTTACAAAGGAAATTTGAGTCAGGTAGCTACGGCATTGGGTATCAGCCGTGCAGCACTCTACCGCCGTCTCGAAAAATATAATATAACAATGTGATAGATTTAGGTACGTGCCTAATAATATTAAGATTAACCGTTAACCACAGATAACGTGCGTATAAAAGGATTCTTTTACATACTAGTCTTTCTGCTGCTGGCATTAGGTAGTGTATTGCTGTTCCTTTCCAGTCAACTGAATACAATCTTTTTCTACATAGGGGAGGGGCTGATACTTTTCATCCTCATTTATCTGACCTTTTTCTATCGTAAGATCGTGAAGCCGTTGAATACAATCGGAAGTGGTATGGAACTGTTGCGTGAGCAGGATTTCAGTAGCCGTCTTAGCCCTGTAGGTCAATATGAGGCCGATCGTGTGGTGAATATCTTCAACCGCATGATGGAACAGCTCAAGAATGAACGTCTCCGCCTGCGTGAACAGAATAATTTTCTTGATTTGCTGATTAAAGCTTCTCCGATGGGAGTGATTATAACTTCCCTTGATGAAGACCTTTCGGAATTGAATCCGATGGCTTTGAAAATGCTGGGTGTTCGTTTGGAAGACGTACAAGGCAAGAAGATGAAAGAGATCGATTCTCCGTTAGCGGTGGAATTGGCTAACCTCCCGAAAGGAGAGAAGGTAACCGTCCGTCTGAACGACTCGAATATCTACCGGTGTACTCATTCTTCTTTCATTGATCGTGGATTTCAGCATCCTTTCTACTTGGTAGAAACTCTCACCGACGAAGTGATGAAAGCGGAAAAGAAAGCATACGAGAAAGTGATTCGCATGATTGCCCACGAAGTGAACAACACGACTGCCGGCATTACTTCCACACTGGATACGTAGAACAAGCCCTTTCCAGCGAAGAAGGAATGGAAGACATCTGCGACGTGATGCGTGTATGTACCGACCGTTGTTTCTCGATGAGTCGTTTCATCACCCGTTTTGCCGATGTGGTGAAAATCCCCGAACCGACACTCTCTTCTGTCAATCTGAATGATTTGGTTTTCACCTGCAAGCGGTTTATGGAAGGAATGTGTAATGACCGTCGCATTACACTCCGCATGGAAATAGACGAAAGTCTGAAAGATGTGATGCTGGATGCCGCTTTGTTTGAGCAAGTACTCGTAAATATCATCAAAAATGCAGCGGAAAGCATTGAAGCCGATGGGGAAATAATAGTCCGCACCCTCGCTCCGGCCACTGTTGAAGTGATAGATAACGGTCAGGGAATCAGCAAAGAAACAGAAGCTAAACTGTTCAGTCCTTTCTTCTCTACCAAACCGAACGGTCAGGGAATCGGACTCATCTTTATTCGCGAAGTACTGATGCGTCATGGGTGCACATTCTCTTTGCGAACCTATGCCGACGGACTGACCCGATTCCGTATTACTTTCCCCTAATTGTGTCAAATAAGAACATTTCTTCCGTCAAATAGACCTTTTTTTGTCTTGAAATCACTCCTACCTTTGCCCCGCTCAATTCAATAGGATTTAAGGTATGAGATTAATGAAAAAAGGCACATTGACGCTCTTTCTTTTATTGGCTATCAGTATTCCGCTCAGTGCGCAGTATGTGGTACAAGGGTGGTGACTGATTCTCTGACCAAAGAACCTTTGCCTTATGCATCTGTACGCTTAAAAGACACGACCGAAGGAACTACTACCGGAAGCGACGGACGCTTTTACTTCAAAACCCACCGCTCCGAAGCAGTGCTTGTAATCTCTGTAATCGGATATAATGACTATGTCCGCACCATTCGCCCTGCCCGTAATGCATCCTATAAAGTAGCACTTGCGCCTACCGAATACGCGCTTGGTGAAGTGGTAGTCAACCCCAAACGTGAGCACTACCGGAAGAAAGATAATCCCGCCGTAGAATTTGTCCGCCGCATGATTGAAAGCCGTGACAACTACTCTCCCTACGAGAAAGACTTCTGGCAACGCGAACGTTATGAAAAGACCACCTTTGCGTTGAATAACTTCGATGAAGAGAAACAGAAAAAATGGCTATATCGTAAATTTGATTTCCTGACAGAATATGTAGATACTTCTGCCGTTACCGGTAAACCGATTCTGACGGTATCAGCCGTGAACTGCTTGCCACAGACTATTACCGGAAATCTCCCGTTCCGAGAAGCAATGGGTGAAAGGACGCAAACAGGCCGGTGTCGATGAGTTTCTTTCTAAACAAGGGATGCAGGCAGCCATCAATGAAGTCTTTAAAGACGTCGATATCTACGAAAACAACATTTCCCTGTTTACGAATAAGTTTGTCAGTCCCTTGTCCCGTATCGGCACAGGCTTTTATAAATATTACCTGATGGACACGTTGCAGATTGCCGGAGAGCCTTGTGCAGACCTTGCTTTCACGCCTTTTAATTCCGAGTCTTTCGGTTTCAACGGACACCTGTATGTGACGCTCGACTCTACTTACTTTGTTAAACGTGCCGTATTCAACTTTCCCAAAAAGATAAACCTGAACTTTGTAGACTACATGTTGCTCGAACAGGAATTTAAGCGCGCTGAAGACGGCACACGCCTGCTCGATCATGAAAGTATCACTGTTGAGTTTAAACTGACCGAAGGACAGGACGGTATTTTTGCCCGCCGGGTAGCGGATTACAGCAACTACACCTTTACGCCGACTGCCGAAGCCGACAAAGCCTTCACCAAACCCGAACGTATTATTGAAGAGACGGAAGCCCTGTCGCGTCCCGAAACATTCTGGGCGGAGAATCGTCCGCAAGCCGCCATCTCCCAGCAGGAAAACTCGGTAGACCGCCTGATGACACAATTACGCAGTTATCCGGTGTATTACTGGACGGAGAAAGTGCTTTCCATTCTCTTCACGGGATATATTCCTACCTCCAAAGAAGCGCCACTTTTCTATATCGGCCGATGAATGCCACTATCAGCGGTAACACATTGGAAGGCCCCCGTATCCGTGCCGGAGGTATGACTACCGCCTGGCTCAATCCGCACCTGTTTGGCAAAGGATATGTGGCTTACGGGTTTAAAGATGAAAGAGTGAAAGGATTGGCGGAACTGGAATATTCTTTCAAGAAGAAGAAAGAATACGCCAATGAATTTCCCATCCATTCATTGAAATTGCGTTACGAATCAGATGTGAACCAGTACGGACAAAATTACCTGTATACAAGCAAAGACAATGTGTTCCTGGCCTTGAAACGTGAGAAGGACGACCGTATCGGCTATTTCCGGCAGGCGGAGATGACCTATACCAATGAGTTTTATTTCGGCTTTTCTTTCCAGTTGACAGCGCGTACACGGAAAGATGAGTCCTCCTACCTGATTCCTTTTTTAAAGAAAGAAGGAGATACCTACACCCCGGTAAAAGATTTCTCTATCAGTGCCGCAGAGTTGAAGTTGCGTTATGCTCCGAATGAGAAATTCTTCCAGACTCAATGGAACCGTTTTCCCGTATCGTTGGATGCACCGGTGTTTACCTTGTCGCATACCATTGCCGGAAAAGGAGTGTTGGGCAGCGATTACACTTACAATCATACCGAAGCCGGTATTCAGAAACGCTTCTGGTTTTCCGCGTTCGGCTATACGGACGTTATACTAAAAGCAGGTAAAGTGTGGGATAAAGTACCTTTCCCGTTGCTTATCATGCCTAATGCCAACCTTTCTTATACCATCCAACCCGAATCTTACTCGTTGATGAATGCGATGGAGTTTATGAACGATGAATATTTCTCGTGGGATGTTACTTATTTCCTCAACGGATGGCTGTTCAACCGGGTACCGTTGTTGAAAAAACTTAAATGGAGGGAAATAGTTTCCTGTCGTGGATTATATGGACATTTGAGCGATAAAAACAACCCGGCTTTGAGCGACGGTTTGTTCGCTTTTCCGATAGAGAACACACAAACAATGGGAAAAACACCTTATGTGGAGGCGGGTGTCGGTATTGAAAACATTTTCAAGGTGTTACGTTTGGACTATATCTGGAGGCTCACTTATCGTGATTCGCCCGGGATTGACAGATCAGGCTTGAGAATAAGTCTCCACATGACCTTTTAAAAGTTAAATCCTGCTAATTGCAATGTTTATATGACAAATAAAGACCGTATTAGTAATTAATTAATCTTATTTTTGCATCAATTATGTTAATTTTAATTAGAATAGAAATGAAACAAGAAATTAAACCCGCTACCGGGCGTCTTGGCGTACTGGTAGTCGGAGTGGGTGGTGCGGTAGCTACCACGATGATTGTAGGTACACTAGCCTCTCGCAAGGGACTGGCAAAACCGATAGGATCTATTACACAGTTAGCCACAATGCGCATGGAGAACAACGAAGAAAAACTCATCAAGGACGTTGTGCCTTTGACGAATTTGGAAGACATTGTTTTCGGAGGATGGGATATTTTCCCGGATAACGCATACGAAGCTGCTATGTACGCCGAGGTTTTGAAAGAAAAAGACCTGAATGGAGTAAAAGAAGAGTTGGAAGCTATCAAACCGATGCCGGCTGCTTTCGATCACAACTGGGCAAAACGTCTGAACGGTACACACGTGAAGAAGGCTGCTACCGTTGGGAAATGGTAGAACAACTTCGTCAGGATATCCGCGACTTCAAAGCTGCTAACAACTGCGAACGCGTAGTGGTGCTTTGGGCTGCAAGTACTGAAATTTACATTCCGCTGTCTGACGAACACATGTCACTCGCTGCTTTAGAGAAAGCAATGAAGGAAAACAATACAGACGTGATTTCTCCGAGTATGTGTTACGCGTATGCTGCTATTGCAGAAGACGCTCCGTTCGTAATGGGTGCTCCTAACTTGTGTGTGGATACTCCTGCTATGTGGGAATTCTCTAAACAAAAGAATGTACCTATCTCCGGTAAAGACTTTAAGAGTGGTCAGACATTGATGAAAACCGTATTGGCTCCGATGTTCAAAACCCGTATGCTGGGTGTGAACGGTTGGTTCTCTACCAATATCCTCGGTAACCGCGACGGTGAAGTGCTCGATGATCCGGACAACTTCAAGACAAAAGAAGTCAGCAAGCTGTCTGTAATCGACACTATCTTCGAACCGGAAAAATATCCGGATCTCTACGGAGATGTTTATCATAAAGTACGTATCAACTACTATCCTCCCCGCAAAGACAACAAAGAAGCATGGGACAACATCGACATCTTCGGATGGATGGGCTACCCGATGGAAATCAAGGTGAACTTCCTTTGCCGCGACTCTATCCTTGCAGCTCCTATCGCTCTTGACCTTGTGTTGTTCAGCGACTTGGCAATGCGTGCAGGTATGTGTGGCATCCAGACTTGGTTGTCATTCTTCTGCAAGAGTCCGATGCACGATTTCGAACATCAGCCCGAACACGACTTGTTTACACAATGGAGAATGGTGAAACAGACATTGCGTAACATGATTGGTGAAAAAGAACCTGATTACTTAGCTTAATCAGTAACCCCAAATAATAAGTTGAGATTGAGATTTACCATCCTATAAAGACTGGTGGATGCTCAACCTCAACTTTTACTTTTTTATTGTACAAATTCCCCATTCGTTTGGGGGACTCGTGACACAACCGACTCGTAGTTTGTAATTAGTAATTAGTAATAAATGAAGCGTCCTCCCTTTCTACCTGTTTTTATAGGCACGGGCTTTGGCTCCGGTTTTTCTCCTTTTGCTCCCGGCACGGCTGGGGCGTTACTGGCTTCTATCATTGGATTGCATTTTATTTCCTCCTTCCTTTCTCTTGGGTATTATGCTGACTGCCGCTTTGGTGATTGTATTTACATTTGCCGGCATTTGGGCTGCCGATAAGCTGGAGACTTATTGGGGAGAAGATCCTTCGCGTGTGGTAGTGGACGAGATGGTGGGAGTGTGGATACCGTTGTTGGCTGTTCCCAATGACGATCGTTGGTTCTGGTATGTGATTGCGGCTTTTGCCTGTTCCGTATCTTTGATATAGCCAAGCCGTTGGGCATACGCCGTATGGAAAGCCTGAAAGGTGGAGTAGGTGTGATGATGGACGACGTTTTGGCGGGAGTGTATAGTTTTATTTTGTTAGTGGGAGCAAGATGGGTGATTGGCTGAAAAGAGTTGCACGGATGATTTCCCAGAAAGGTGGCATCTTCATGTTCTTGAGGGCGCAGCTTTCTGCTCAAATGGCAACTATTGCAGACTTTCTCGTTACGATTCTTCTGGTCAGGCTATTTGAAGTCTACTATGTATATGCCACCCTGGCGGGGGCTATTTATGGAGGAATCGTCAATTGTGTTATCAACTATAAATGGACCTTTAAATCGAAAGGAAAGAAAACGAATGTCGCTGCAAAGTTTATCCTTGTATGGATTTGCAGCGTTTGGTTAAACACGTGGGCACGTATGCACTGACGGAATCATTAGCGAAGATTCCCTGGGTACGCGACACGCTTAGCCTGTATTTCGGAGATTTTTTCATTATTCCTAAAGTGGTAGTGGCAGTCATCGTGGCACTGTTCTGGAACTATAATATGCAACGCTTTTTTGTTTACCGGAATATAGATATAAGAAGTTTGTTCGGAAAAAGAAACTGAAAAACGGATTGAAAAGACTGATGAGAAAACGAAAGAATTAGATATATACAGATTGAGAAAACAGAAGATTTAGATAAAAATAGCTATAAACAGATTTAAACAGATGAATTACAGAGATTATTTACAACAGTTGATTTATAAGATTATCAATCCCCTGATACGCGGAATGATTAAAATAGGAATCACTCCTAACTTTATCACCACTACCGGATTTATCCTGAATGTAGTAGCGGCAGGTATGTTTGTATATGCCGGCATATATGGCGGACAGAACGATTTGGCCATTATCGGCTGGGCAGGAGGTGTGATTTTGTTTGCCGGACTGTTCGATATGATGGACGGACGTGTAGCTCGCCTAGGCAACATGAGTTCCAAGTTCGGTGCGCTTTACGATTCAGTACTCGACCGTTACAGTGAATTGATGACTTTCTTTGGTATCTGTTACTATTTATCAATGAAAGATTATTTCCTTTATGCACTCATTGCATTTGTGGCACTAATCGGCTCACTGATGGTAAGCTACGTGCGTGCCCGTGCCGAAGGCTTAGGAATTGAATGTAAAGTCGGATTCATGCAACGTCCGGAACGCGTAGTGCTGACCAGTCTCGGAGCTTTGTTCTGTGGCGTTTTCAAAGATATCACCGTTTTCGAACCAATCCTGATTATGATTGTTCCTCTGGCTTTTGTTGCCCTGTTTGCCAATATCACGGCATTTGCTCGTGTGAGACATTGTTACAAAGCGATGAAAGAATGAATTAATTTACTGTTGGACGATTTACTATTTACATCGTACATCCTAAATAGTACATCCTAAATAGTACATCGTAAATAGTCCAATAGTAAATAGTCTAATAGTAAATAGTCTAGTTGTCTAATCAAAACATTATAATGATAAAGAATATTCAAATGCCGTCGAAGAGAGAAGTCCTGACTGTGACAGTCATTATGGCTCTTTTCCTTTTGCTGACAAGTATCTTTATCGGGCTTCGTTCCGAGCACCTGTTAATGGCGGTACTCTATTTAGTTTTATTTTTTGCCGGATTACCTACTCGTAAGTTGGCTGTGGCCCTGTTACCTTTCGCCATTTTTGGAATCTCGTATGACTGGATGCGTATTTGCCCCAACTACGAAGTGAACCCAATTGATGTGGCCGGACTGTATAATCTCGAAAAGTCTCTTTTCGGAGTAATGGATAATGGTCTTCTGGTTACTCCTTGCGAATACTTCGCTGCACACAACTGGCCGATAGCGGACGTTTTTGCCGGAATCTTCTACCTTTGTTGGGTTCCCGTTCCCATCCTGTTCGGTCTTTGCCTGTATTTCAAGAAGGAAAGAAAAACCTACCTTCGCTTTGCTTAGTATTCTTGTTTGTCAATTTGATTGGTTTTGCCGGTTATTATATTCATCCGGCCGCTCCGCCTTGGTATGCCATCAACTACGGTTTCGAACCGATATTAAACACACCGGGTAATGTTGCAGGATTGGGACGCTTTGATGCATTCTTCGGAGTAACCATCTTTGATTCTATCTACGGGCGTAATGCTAATGTTTTTGCGGCAGTGCCTTCACTGCACGCGGCCTATATGGTAGTTGCATTGGTGTATGCCATTATTGGTAAATGCAGGTGGTATGTGGTTACTCTTTTCTCTATTATTATGGTCGGCATTTGGGGAACAGCTATTTATTCATGCCATCATTATATCATTGATGTATTACTTGGCATCTCTTGCGCGTTAATCGGTTGGCTGATATTCGAATACATATTGATGAGAATCCCGGCGTTCAAAAGATTCTTCGAAAGATATTATACGTATATAAAGTAAGATTATATGTGAATAAAGTGAGATATATACCCATACAAAAAGCAAGTATATACTCATATAAAAGCAGATATATACCCATATAAAAAATAGATATAAGTCTCACAAATAGTGAAGAACAAGTACCGTAATATATTTCTCGCTTTTGGTATCATTGCCGTTCTGATAATGATATTTACTTTTGATATGGATTATCAGGAGCTTTGGCTGAATTTGAAGCGTGCAGGGGTATATTTACCTTTGGTTTTGTTGCTATGGCTGTTTGTCTACCTTATTAATACAGTATCGTGGTACATCATCATCCGTAGTGGTGGTAAGACGGGATTTTCATTTGTCCGGCTCTACAAATTCACGGTAACAGGTTTTGCGCTTAATTACGTGACTCCTGTTGGCTGATGGGAGGCGAACCATATCGCATTATGGAGCTGAAACCCTATATAGGAATAGAACGCGCCACCTCTTCCGTGATTCTTTATGTGATGATGCATATCTTTTCCCACTTTTGCTTTTGGTTAAGTTCAGTGTTGCTTTACGTTTGTCTCTATCCGGTGGGGTGGATGATGGGGATAATCTTAGGAGCTATTACTGTCTTTTGCCTGCTGATTGTTATTCTTTTTATGAAAGGCTATCGGCAGGGGATGGCTGTGGCTTTTGTCCGTATGGGTGGTCGTATTCCTTTTCTGAAAAAGAAAGTATTTCATTTTGCTAACGCGCATAAAGAGAAGTTGGAGAATATAGACAAACAAATTGCCCTTCTCCACCAACAAAAGAAACAAACCTTTTATAGCGCCCTCTTACTGGAATATACCGCCCGTGTAGTCAGTTGTCTTGAAATATGGCTGATACTGAACGTGCTGACCACCCATGTCAGCTTTGCCGACTGCTGCCTGATTGCGGCTTTCTCTTCTTTACTTGCTAATCTGCTGTTTTTCCTGCCTATGCAATTGGGAGGTCGTGAAGGTGGCTTTGCCCTCGCCGTAGGCGGCCTTTCCCTTTCCGGAGCTTACGGAGTCTATGCCGCTTTGATTACCCGTGTACGCGAAATGGTCTGGATTGTAATCGGACTTGTACTAATGAAAGTAGGAAATTTTAAACAATCAAAAGAAAGATATTCTGCTTAAATTTATAACTTTGTCTGATCTATAAAGACTCTTATGAAGGGTTCTATAAAAGAACTTATAGAAAAACTTGTCAAAGGAGTTCTATTTGGATCTATAGAAAAGACTGACGAAAAGACCTATAAAGAAAACGACAATGAATAATTTTATCTTTTACAGCCCTACTGAATTCGTGTTCGGTCGGGATACGGAAGCGCAGACCGGAGTGTTAGTACAGAAATACGGTGCACGCAAAATAATGATTGTTTATGGTGGCGGTTCCGTGATACGTAGCGGCTTGTTGGCCCGTGTTGAGAAATCATTGCAGGAAGTAGGTATTCCCTATTGCATGCTGGGTGGTGTACAGCCTAACCCGATAGATACGAAAGTGTATGAAGGAATCGACCTCTGCCGGAAAGAAAACGTAGACATGATGCTCGCCGTTGGTGGTGGCTCTGTGATTGATACGGCGAAAGCCATTGCAGCCGGAGTTCCTTACAACGGAGATTTTTGGGATTTCTACATCGGAAAAGCCATTGTGACGAAAGCATTGAAAGTAGCCGTTGTGTTAACGATTCCTGCTGCCGGAAGCGAAGGTTCCGGTAACACCGTCATCACGAAAGTCGATGGCTTACAGAAATTAAGCCTCCGTGCTCCCGGTGTACTACGTCCTGTTTTTGCCGTGATGAACCCCGAGCTGACCTACACACTTCCTCCTTTCCAAACCGCCTGCGGCATTGCCGATATGATGGCACACATCATGGAACGCTATTTCACCAACACGAAAGATGTAGAAATAGGCGATCGCCTGTGCGAAGGTACACTGCTTGCCATCATCAAAGAAGCAACCACCGTCATGAAAGAACCTGAAAACTACGGAGCCCGTGCCAATCTGATGTGGTGCGGAACGATCGCCCACAATGGAACCTGTGGTGTAGGTTGTGAAGAGGACTGGGCTTCCCACTTCCTCGAACATGAAATCAGCGCCATCTATAACGTGACTCATGGTGCCGGACTCTCCGTAATCTTCCCTGCCTGGATGACATGGATGACAGAACACAATGTGGATAAGATAGCCCAATACGCCATCCGAGTGTGGGGAGTGGCAGAATCAGACGATAAAAAGGCGGTAGCCCTTGAAGGAATTTCCCGTCTGAAATCCTTCTTTACTTCCATCGGCCTGCCTGTGACCTTCAAAGAACTTGGCATTGCGAATCCCGACATCGACCGCCTTGCAGATAGTCTGCACCGGAATAAAGGTGAATTGGTAGGCAACTATGTCAAATTAGCGAAACAGGACAGCAAAGAGATATACCGTCTGGCATTATAAAAAAACAGATATAACCGACAGCTGCATCATTTGCCTTTTGATAGAGGATAAATGATGCAGTTATTCTTTTTGCTATTGATTAATACCTAAACAGAAGCAAAAAGATTTTGCTTTAATTATATTTTGGTATAATAGTTGTGTAAAATACCTAAAATTTGTGATTGCTCCGTCTATCATATAAGAATACTTTTGCGGGTGTAATAACTATATATATCCGTTATGCAAAAGCTAAATTCCGGGGCTTTGAATAGAATCTTATTGTTTGTATACATTTTATCACTATCTACTAATGCAATAGCCCAAAACAAAAATAATTCAAAAGAGACATATCTTCTTCCTCCACACGGAAATTATGTTTATGGCCGGGTGATTGAGAAACTCTCTAAAGAACCGATGGTAGGAGTGACGATTCGTTTGGATGGTCATTCTACTGGTGTAATTACCGATATAAACGGTTGCTATGTATTGACCCTGCCTGAAAAAGGCGGTCTGGTTATCTATTCCTACATCGGTTTTGAAACCCGTAAAATCAAAGTCACTTCCCGGCAGAAAGTCGATGTGCAGATGGTAGAAGCTACCGAAAGTATTCAGGAAGTGATTGTAACCGGCTATAACTCCATACAGAAAGAAAGTTTCACAGGAAATACCACAAAGATAGAGAAAGAAGACCTGTTAAAAGTCAACCCGAACAACCTGATTTCGGCCATTCAGACTTTCGATCCCTCTTTCAGAATACAGGAGAATCTGGCTGCTGGTTCCGATCCCAACAGCCTGCCTCAATTCGTCTTGCGTGGTCAGACCGGTATCGGAGAAACGACACTTGGGCAGACCTCCACCTCCTCCATTTCGCGGGAAGTGCTAAGCGGTAATTCCAACCTGCCTATCTTCATACTGGACGGCTTTGAAGTCGATGTAGAAAAGATATACGACCTCGATATGAATAGCATCCACAGCATCAATATCCTGAAAGATGCTGCCGCCACTGCCATGTACGGTTCACGTGCGGCCAACGGAGTAATTGTCATTGAACGGCGTGCGCCTGAAGCCGGAAAGTTCCGTGTACAGTATTCCGGAGTACTTTCTGCCGGACTGCCGGATTTATCCTCCTACAATCTGATGAACGCTCGTGAGAAGCTGGAAACCGAACGCCTGGCAGGACTATATGACAGCAACACCCCGGAAATAGACCCCTATACCAACGGTTACTACCAACGACTCAATAATGTACTGACAGGTGTCGATACCTATTGGCTTTCTCAAGGACTACGCACGGCTCTGAACCATAAGCACTCCGTTTTCATAGACGGTGGAGAAAACGACGTGCGCTGGGGAGTGGAACTGGGATTCAGAGGAACGGAAGGAGTGATGAAACACTCTTCCCGTAAGAATGCCAATGCCGCTTTTTATGTAGACTACCGCATTGGCGGACTACAAATAAAGAACAAAGTGACCTACACTTATAACAAAAGTACAGATGTCCCCTTCAATTCATTCAGCGATTACTCCCATTTACTTCCTTATATGCGTCTGTATGATGAAAATGGCGATTATGTGCGCCGTCTCGAAAAGTTCGACGGGGCTAGCGGCACACAAGTAAATCCATTGTACGAAATCAACTTCTACAACAGCTTCGACCATTCCGGTTATGATGAAGTAACCGATGATCTTAGTCTGAATTGGCGTATCACCGACGGTCTGCGTCTGCGCGGTCAGTTTTCCGTCCTGATGAGAAATTCTACCGGTGATCTGTACAAAGATCCCGCATCGGCCAGTTATTCAGCCAGTACAGGCAACATCAATGGTGAAAAAACAGAATCCACACAAAAGAGAACAGTGATAGACGGAAGCCTGTCACTCATGTACAACAATACCTTCAAGGGACACAATCTCAATATCTGCTTGTCCTCCAACATGAGACAAACGCAGAGCACTGCTTCCGAAACACTTTACCGGGGATTTCCGGGTGGCGACCTTGTCTCTTCAAACTATGCGGCAGAAGTATACGGAAAGCCCAGCAGCTCCGATAATACCACCCGCTTGGTAGGAGCCTTGCTCACTTCCAACTACACCTACAACAATATCTATCTCGCCGACCTTACAGGACGTATCGACGGTTCTTCGAATTCGGTTCCGATAAAAGATGGTCCATGTTCTGGTCAACAGGAGCAGGAATCAACATTCATAATTATGATTTTATGAAGTCGAATGAACTCTTTTCCATGTTGAAGTTCCGTGCCTCCTACGGACTGACCGGAAAGACCAACTTCTCCCTCTATTCGGCCAAAGATATGTATCAGCTGCAAACAGACAGCTGGTATCCCACAGGCTACGGTGTATTCCTCTATCAGATGGGAAATCCGAACCTGAAATGGGAACGTAAATACACCCTCGACTATGGAGTTGAAATCGGACTGTGGCACGATAAAATCTATCTGAAAGCCTCTGCCTACGACGAGCGTACCATCGACCTGATAACCGATTATACCATCCCTTCCTCTACCGGATTCACCTCCTACAAAGAAAACATGGGAAAGGTGAAAAACACCGGCGTCGAACTGGAACTGCGGGCACGACTTTACAGTGACAGAAACTGGCTCTTCCAGCTCTACGGCAGCTTTGCAAGAAACAAAAACACGATTATTGAAATCTCCCAGGCAATGCGCGACTATAATAAAAGAGTGGAAGAACTGTTCAGCGGATATAACCCCGAAAGCAGCTCCGATTCAAAATATGCTAAAACATACCTGAAATATTACGAAGGAGCCTCCCTGACCTCTATCTACGGGATGAAGTCATTGGGAATCAGCCTCACAAACGGCAAAGAAATCTACCTTCGCCGGAATGGTGACGTTACCGATGTATGGTCTGCCGACGAATGGACCATTATTGGCGATACAGCTCCCAAGGGACAAGCTCATTCGGTTATACCCTGTCCTATAAACAGTTATCCATGTTTGCTTCTTTCCTCTATACTTTTGGTGGAGATGCTTACAACAATACCCTCGTCTCCTATGTAGAGAATGCCGACATTAAAAATGACAATGTAGATAAGCGGGTATTGCTCGACCGTTGGCAGAAACCGGGAGACATAACCACCATGAAAGATATTCGTGACCGTAATGTCACCACCGGCGCATCTTCGCGTTTTGTACAGAAAAACAATACCCTGCAATGGAGTTCATTAACAATGAGCTACAATTTCCGTCCCGAACAATTAAAGAAACTCCATCTGTCCGGCCTGCGTCTTTCGTTCACGATGAACGACCTGTTCTATTGGTCTACCATCCGTCAGGAACGGGGACTGGATTATCCTTATTCGCGTTCATTCAATCTGACTACTAACATCATATTCTAACCATACAAATGAAGAAACTAATCAGCCATATACTAATAGCCCTGACAGGAATGTTAGCCGTTTCCTGCAATGCCTGGCTGGACGTAACACCAGAAAATGCGATAGCCGACGACGATCTGTTTTCCACCGGTTTCGGCTACCGGAATGCCCTGAATGGTATCTACACCAATCTGGCGTCCGACGAACTTTACGGTAAGCAACTAAGCTGGGGATTCCTTAGTGCCATCTCCCAGCAATACAATCAAAAGGCGGGAACCATCTCTCCGATGTATGCCGACGCTTCCGAACTTATCTATAACACGGTCGACACCGAACCCGTCGTGACAGCTATCTGGGAAAAAGGCTATAAAGTGATAGCCAACCTGAACAAGCTCATCGAGAACATCCGGCCCACGGACATCTCTTTGTTCGAATACGGAGAAGAAGAGAAAAACCTCATTTACGCCGAAGCCTTGTCATTAAGAGCCATGATGCATTTTGACCTGCTTCGCTTGTTTGCTCCTGCAACGGCAACCAATCCTTCGGGCGCCTATCTTCCTTACCGCGATAAATACGAAGCCGCAGTGGTAGAAAAATGTACCGTTACCGATTTTATCGAGAAAGTCCTGAAAGACCTGCTCGAAGCGGAAGACATTCTGCGTAAGTTTGACACCGAATACCATCCCGAAGCGATGTACGCTTCACAAATGTACGAACCTACTCCCGAATGGAATGCCCGCTACCGCTTCAACTCCGGTTCCTATATAGACGATATGGGAGCATTCTTCTGGTATCGTGGCATCCGCTTCAACTATCTGGCATTGCTGGGGTTGAAAGCCCGTGTCTGCATCTATGCCGGTCCTGCCTACTACAAGAATGCCGAGACAGCCGCCAAAGAACTTTACAACACCTATTATCAGCAGAAACGGTGGATAGGCTTTACAGAAGGAGAGAACATTACCTGCAATCTCAATTCCCGATATACAAAAGTCTCCCACGACATATTGTTCGGCTTGTACAAGAAACAGCTGGCTACGGATTATGAACAGGCCGTATGGGGCTCTTCCTCTTCTTCGTCAACCACCCGTTTGCCGTTGGCAAATATCCCTTCCCTGTTTGCTTCGGACAATACGGGCGTATATACCGACTATCGGCTCACCTACCTGATCGGGACTACCAATGAAACCCAGTCGAAGTATTACACACTGAAGTATAACCCTTCCGTAGAATCAGTAGTAGAAGCAATGGAGAATCCGATGATACCAGTGATCCGGTTCAGTGAAATCTGTCATATCCTGGCGGAGATCAGTAGCTATAATGGCAAGATAACCGAAGGAATCAACTACCTCGAAACAGTTCGAAAAGCCCGTGGAGCTGAACGTACCCTTAGTCTGACAGTCAGCACCCGTGAACAACTGGATGCCGAAATACTGCTCGATATACGGAAAGAAATGATAGGCGAAGGTGGAACCTTCTACACCTACAAACGGATGAACCTCTCCACCGTGCCCGATTCCGACGAGGAAGGAGAAATCAACATGACAGGTTCTTATGTACTTCCATTGCCTACCAGTGAAACAACCAACTAATGCCCGGATAAGATGAAACGAATATTGACATATACCACCTTCTGCCTGCTGCTTGTTTTCGCCTCCTGCAGCGAAGAGCAACTGGAAGTTTATCATGGAGACAACTACGTCTATTTTACTTACATGAACGATAAGTCTCCCCAGAAAATAACATTCAATTTTGCTACGGATGCACCCTTGCTTCGGGAAGGAACCGTGAAAGTGAAAATGACACTTCTTGGCTACCTGCTCGAAGAAAATGCTACCTGTGATATTTCCGCAGTGGAGAGAAGAGCACCGCCCGTTCCGGCATCGATTATGCCCCTTTGACTTCCGGCATCTTCCATAAAGGACTGGCAGAAGACACCTACGAAGTCACCGTCTATCGTAATGAAGCACTGCTCAACACAGAATATACACTTACCCTTTCGCTGGATGCAGTGGAAAACTGTCTGGTAGGCCCGGCGGAATATCAATACGTCACGATTCAAGTGACCGACCGGATTTCCTGCCCTGTGTGGTGGAGCCAGAGTTCAGCGGCCAATCTGGGAGTATACTCGGATATGAAATACCGTGTTTTTATCATTTTCATGGATGGCGAGATACTCGAATCATTGGATAAATACACCGGCATTGAGTTTGTCAATCTGATAGCCGACTTCAAGGCTTGGTGGAAAGACCAGTGGCAGCAAGGCAATTACCAATATTATGATACAGATGGAGTGACACCGCTGTATGAAACCATTCTCGATAACTGACAATAAACTATGAAGCGAAAAACAATACTATTCATTTCAATCCTGCAGCTTCTCGTGATAACCGGCTGTTATGACGATTTGGGAAACTATGGCTATACAAACTCTACCAAAGTCTCTTTTGTGAACTCCGCTTCGTCGGACTACACATTTATGGTAGGCGACCTTTTCGAGATGGATGCTCCCGTCAACTTCTCAACCGACATCGGAAATGTAGACGAACTTTTCACCGTCCAATGGTACTTGAACCGTGAACTGATCTACACTGGCTATCATCTGAAATACCAGTTCGAGAAAGGCGGGACATACGAACTGATACTGAAAGTAATCAATAAGGAAACGAACGAAACGTATATCAGCAATAAATACACCCTGACGGGAAAGAATAGTTTCGACTGGGGCTGGATGATTCTCTCCGATAAGGGAGACGGAAAATCTGCCTTGTCTTTCATCAATCCGGCCTTTCGGGTGACGCACAATGTGGAGAGCACCATCGAAGGTGGTTTAGGTACAGATCCGCAGGGAATCTACTACTATTATGTATTAGGCTCTATCTCCGGTTCCTACGTTTCGGGCTTACCGAAAGTCCTGATAAATCAGGGCAGTGGAAGTGTCACGCTGGACGGTAATTCGTTGCAAAAAGACATGTGGCTTGCCGACGAATTCGAGAACCGTAAAGAACCGGATGACTTGAAGATAATGGACCTCGCTTTCAAAGAAGAATATTACGTGATTTGCTCCGAACAGGGGGAAGTGTATATCCGTGCCATAGGCACTGACAATAAAGCGATTCCTTATTACGGGAAGTACGGCGCCATGCCGTATGAGTTTGAGGGAGGTAGCCGTATCACCTGTTTCGCACCGTTCCACAACGTCACTTATTGGTGTGCCGACGAAGAACGTTGTATCTTGTATGATGAGCAAAATGCCCGTTTTATCGGCATTACACATTATCCGCAGTGGGGAGCAGTTTATACTCCTGCCATCGTCTACTTCAAAACATACGATCAGGATTTGGAAGTTCCCTCCGGTGTGTTGCGGGTGAACAATATGGGAGCGGGAACCCACTGCCTGGACAATAGCGCTTACGAAAAGAAGGATGTAGCTCCAACGGCGGGCTGACATTTTGGTCAAACTACGTGTCGCTGATTGACGTGCAGGGAACCGGAAATTATGATTTGCACGAGTTTGCGTAAAGACATGGATAATAACTCTCACCTGATAACCGGTACGGATCAATACGGATTCAGCGGCAGCTCCTTATTGACTCCGCAAAGTGTCATTAAGATGTCCTCCAATTTTGAAAAGAACCCTTATTTCTACTTTACCGACGGAGATAAGAATCTCTATATATACAGTATGCAGATGCGCAGCCATATGCTGGCTTACACAGCGGGCAGCCGTATCACCGGCATCAGTGGAAGTCCTGTTGTTTGTGAGTTTTATGGCTATGGGGGAAATAGCACTGATCCGAATTTCCGGCTGGCACTTTCGCAGGAAAATGGGGATATCGCCATCATCGATGTAAACACGAGCCAGATGGTACGTCTCTTCGAAGGTTTTGCTCCCGATTTGGAATTGAAGACTTTTAGCGGGTTTGGCGATGTGAAAGGCATGGTATGGTGCACGAACTATGAAGGAGAATATTAATTGGAAAAAGAAAATAACCTATCAGTAAATAATTAATCATTTAAACGAGAAAAGTATGAAAAATAGACTGTTTTATTTTGCTGCTTGTGTAGCTTTAGTATTGTCTTCAGTAAGTTGCAGCAGTGACGATGGTGAAGAAGAAGATGCAGATATTCCCGTAGTGGGGAAAATTGCTGTTTCCGGTGCTTATAATGTGTATTCCCATGGAAGCCAGGGATGGATTGAAGCGGACAAGATAGGAATATATGTGTTGTCCGATGGCAAAGCGCAGGATAACTTGCCGTATGCTCCGTCGGAAGTAGCGGTGGCTACTACTACAGAATTGGATGGTAAAACGTATATAGTATATGATCGTGATAGTCGTGTGACTGAAGATATTACGCTGAATCCTTCTTCCGAACTTGCTGCAGGATTTAAGGGTGGCGATCACACTATTTATGCCTATACGCCCTATAACGCAGCTTCACAAGATTATAAGGCTGTCGCTTTGCCCAACTTAGCTGTGCAGGAGTATTATGAATCAGAGTTTATGCCGCATCGTAATTATAGCTTTGCTTATGCTTCGGCTACTACATCTAGCTATTCTGCTGCAACTGTTTCTTTGGGAGAATTCAAACCATTGTTTTCTCAAATCACTTTACCGGGTGCGGGATGCCCGGATTCTTTTGTCGGTAAGAAATTTACTAAAGTGGTGGTGAGCTGTGACCATCCGATTGCCTACGAAGATGGAGCAACTGTAGATTTGTCGACAGGTAAAATTTCCGGTACTCCGATAAACAGTATTACTTATAATCTTCCTAATGGCGGCTTCGAGATAACTGCCGGGTATTTTGGTGCCAGTTTGGAGACCTGTTATATGATGATTGCCGTACCTTTTGAAACAGGGCTAACTTATACCTATAATTTTACTTTGACAATTGATGGACAGGAATATACTATTTCAGGCAAACCGAATGAAAAGATGTCTAGTATCAATAACTTAAATATGTATGGCATTGCCGGTATCGAATAATTATTATCTTTGTATCTGTATATAAATATTAAAAAAGAAAGCATGAAGAAATTAGTTTCAATTCTGATGATTCTGGCAATGATCGTTCCATTGGCCGGAGCACAATCGACGGACATCTTCAAGAAAAAGAAGAAAAAGAAAAGCAAGACGGAAGCAGTGGATAAGGCTAAAGCTGACTCCATTGCCAAGAGCAAGAAAGATGCTCTGCAACCTTACGCAAAAGTAATCACCGGCAAAGCCAAAACAATGGATGGCTTTTTCAAAGTGCATTATGTAGATGGTAAATATTTTTTCGAAATAGCCGACTCTCTTTTCGGACGTGATATTTTGATTGTGAACAGAGTTGTGAAAGCACCGGTAGACGCGCAGAAGCGGAAAGTCGGCTATCCGGGAGATTACATCAGCGACGAAGTGATCCGTTTCGAGAAAGGACGTGGCGACAAACTGTTCGTGCGTGAAATCTCTTATCTCGAACATTCTGCTGACACGTTGGGTATGTATCAGGCTGTGTTGAACTCCAATGTTCAACCATTGTGGCCACCTTCCCGCTGAAAACTGTCCGCAAAGAAGGAGAAACTACCAACTACGTGATCGACATGACCGACTATATCCGTAAGGACAACGAAATGTTTTCATTCACCAGCCGGGTGAAGGACAACATCGGAGCGAGCAGTATGGTAGACGACGCAAGTTATATCGACACACTGAAAGCCTTCCCGCAAAATATCGAAATACGTACCGTGCGCACTTTCCAACGGAAAAAGGAGGAGGCAGCGGACTGGAAAAACTGCTGGCAGCTTTCTTTGCCACCTCTACCACTCCGTTGACTTACGAACTGAACAGCTCCATGCTGTTGCTTCCCAAAGAACCGATGAAACCGAGATTGCACGACGACCGTGTAGGTTATTTTGCTGTGAGCTACAAGGACTTTGACGAGAATCCGCAAGGAGTGAAGTATAAAGCGAATATCACTCGCTGGCGTCTCGAACCCAAAGACGAAGACCGCGAGAAATACCTGCGTGGCGAATTGGTGGAACCGAAGAAACCGATTATCATCTACATTGACCCTGCCACTCCGAAAAAATGGGTTCCGTACCTTATTCAGGGAGTGAACGACTGGCAAGCCGCTTTTGAGAAAGCAGGATTCAAAAATGCAATCTTCGGTAAGGAAGCACCGACGGACGATCCTACCTGGAGCTTGGAAGACGCCCGCCATTCGGCTATCGTGTATAAGCCTTCCGATATTCCGAACGCAAGCGGACCTCACGTGCACGACCCTCGCAGCGGTGAAATTCTTGAAACGCATATCAACTGGTATCACAATGTGATGAGCCTGCTTTACAACTGGTACATCGTACAGGCAGGAGCCATTGATCCGGGAGCACGCAAACCGATGTTCGACGATGAACTGATGGGCGAACTGGTACGTTTTGTATCTTCACGAGGTGGGACATACATTAGACTGCGTCATAACTTCGGTTCTTCCAATACCGTCCCGGTAGAGAAACTTAGAGACAAAGCATGGGTGGAAGCCAACGGTCATACACCGTCTATCATGGACTATGCACGCTTCAACTATGTGGCACAGCCGGAAGACAACGTTTCACGTTCGGGAATATTCCCCCGTATCGGTATGTATGATAAATGGGCGATTGAATGGGGCTATCGTTGGATGCCTGAATATGAAACGGCGGAAGCCGAAATACCTCACTTGAATAAGTGGATCATTGAGAAGCTGCGGGAGGACAAACGCTATACGTTCGGAACGGAACTCGACAGAAACGATCCCCGCAATCAGAGTGAGGATTGGGAGACGATGCCATGCTGGCAAGTTCGTATGGAATCAAAAACCTGAAACGTGTGATGCCTGAAATCATGAACTGGACTTATGAACCGAATGAGGGTTATATGAAAGCTGTCCGTTTGTATCAGAATGTGGTGGGACAATTCGACTTGTACATGGGCCATGTGGCTACCAATGTGGCCGGTATCTACCACAATCCGATTTCTGTGGAACAGACAGACATGAAAGCGGTGGAATATGTTCCGAAGGATATTCAGAAGAAAGCGGTCGACTTCCTGAACAAGGAACTGTTTACCACACCGACCTGGCTGATGGATGATAAACTGTCCGAAAGAACTGGTATCAATACTTTCAATTCGATCTACCGTGTACAGAGCAGTACATTGAAACAACTGCTTAGCAGCCGCACACTCGATAAGATGACGGACAACGAACTGGTCAACGGAGCGAAGGCATACACAGCCAACGATTTGTTCCGTGATTTGAAGAAGAGTATCTGGAGCGATATGCAAGGAGGAAAGAAACCGGATGCTTCCCAACGTAGTTTGCAAAAGACTTATGTCAATGCGTTGATTGGAATGCTTGATAAACCGAAGAACAGTTCCGGTTCGCTCGGAAGTCTGGGTGGTTATTCGCTCGTAGCTTTCGATTTCCCTTCTGAAGCACCGACTATTGCACGCGGACAGTTGACTGATCTTAGAAGAGACCTGACCAATGCGGCAAATGCTTCCAGTGGAATATACAGAAGTCATTATCTGAACTTGAAAGCGTTGATTGATGCTGCATTCGACGTGAAGTAGAAAAATAATTTACGATTAAGTTCATTTACGATTAGACGATTTACGATGTACGATTGGAGTTAGTACATGGTAAGTCGTCTAATTTGTAGATTAGCTGATTGTAAATACGTTCTTTTTGCCCCATATTTACGACAGTATTAGGTGGCTTTGCCCCATTTTTGGAACATAAACGATAGACTTTTGCCCCATCTTTGAAACAAAATCAATGGTATTTTGCCCCATATTTGGGAATTCTTTATAACTTTGTTGCTGAAAATCAATAAATTTGTGGTTTATGTTTAAAAGAGATATCTTATTTCATCTGGAAAGATGGAAAGACGATACGCATAGAAAGCCTTTGATATTGCGTGGAGCAAGGCAAGTCGGTAAAACAACGGTAGTCAACGAATTTGGAAAGCAGTTTGACAATTACCTGTATTTGAATTTGGAGAAACGGGAGGCAGCATCCTTGTTTGAGTTGAATGTATCTCTAAAAGATTTGATGCCTTTATTTTTTGCACATTGTGGAAAGATAAGGAATGAAGGAACTATATTACTTTTTATTGATGAAATTCAAAATTCAGCAAAGGCAGTAGCGTTATTACGCTATTTCTATGAAGAATTACCTGATATTTATGTAATTGCTGCCGGTTCATTATTAGAAAACCTGATAGATGTACGTGTTTCATTTCCGGTGGGAAGGGTGCAATATATGGCATTGCGTCCTTGTTCATTTCGTGAGTTTCTGGGTGCTGTTGGAGAAGAACCTTTATTATCCGTTTTAGATAAGCCTGAAATCACTCTCGCTTTCCATGATCGTTTGATGTTATTGTTTAATATCTATACGTTGATTGGAGGTATGCCGGAAGTTGTGCAACTCTATGCGGAGCGCAGGGATATTTTATCCTTGGAGTCCACTTATGAAACTCTTTTGCAAGGCTACCGGATGATGTGGAAAAATATGCTTTGGGAAAACAACTTCCGGAAGTGATTCGCTTTATATTAAAAGAAGGATGGCATAAAGCCGGACAAATTATAACTTTAGGAGGATTTGCTGGTTCGTCTTATAATGCTCGGGAAGTGGGAGAGGCTTTTCGTTTATTGGAAAAGGCGATGTTGCTGGAATTAGTTTATCCGACTACGGCAACGGAAGTTCCGGCCACTCCTGAAATAAAGCGTATGCCCAAACTGGTCTGGCTAGATACAGGATTGGTGAATTATGCGGCACAGGTACAGAAAGAGGTTTTGGGAGCAAAAGATATAATGGATGCTTGGCGTGGTATGATAGCGGAGCAGATTGTAGCGCAAGAACTGTTGACACTGACAGATAAAGTCAGTCAGAAACGTTGTTTCTGGGTGCGTAATAAAAGTGGTTCTAATGCAGAAGTCGATTATGTGTGGGTGCAGGATTCTATGGTTTATCCCATTGAAGTCAAATCAGGGCATAACGCCCACTTACGTTCCTTACATTCTTTTATGAATCACTCTATGCAGACAGTTGCAGTCAGAATATGGTCGCAGCCTTATGCTGTGGATGAGGTAAAGACGGCAGACGGAAAAGAATTCAAATTGATAAATCTACCTTTTTACCTCGTTGGAAAATTAGACAGCATATTACGTCGGTTCTAAACGGCCTTTGATAACGCGTAGTCTAGCAAAATCATAAGTTAAAGATTAGGCACGGATTACACGATTCACGGTTGCTTTGTACAAGCATAGCACTAACCGTGAAATCCGTGTTATCCGTGCCTAAATTATAATAAAGCTAATTTTTTTAGACTTTATCCCAATCCTTTTCAGCATTAAAGCAAGGACAGGCTTTGATCCATTCTTCCGGTTCAATCTCGCCGTTTCCGTTCAGGTCGGGGCTAAGATCCCGGTGTCCACATATCCGGCAATCGGGATACTCTTTCAATAAAGTGAGAATTAATACACGCAGAGAGTGTTTTTGCCAACAGGTGCGTGTGTCCTTCGGTTGTCCCATGCAGTCGAGTCCTCCTTCGTAGCAGATACCTATACTTTCCTTGTTGAAACTGCGACAATGCGCACCGACCTTTTCTATCGGACGGGTAGACTTTATATCACCGTTCTTGCGGATATAAAATGATACCCCGTTCCGTTGAATCCGCGCCTGCGGTGGCAGATATCCAGATCATATTCCGTGAAGCTCTTGTCCTCGCGCGTGGCGGAGCAATGGATTACTATTAGATTGATAGTTCTCATGGATAAGACCGTTCATTGTCAGGCTTCCGCCATGCTACGTTGCGAGCACTCTTTATGGATGCATTGCAAGGTGGCAGCCTGCGCCAGCTGACCTCTTAATGAGAATATCTCCGTATGCATCTCTTTCACTTTCGAGCTAAGGTCGAAATAATCCTTCAACACTTTTTCCAACTGCTGCATCAGAAAAGTATATTGGTCTTTCACCAGTCGCTGAACTCTTTTACTTCTTGCGCCATTACTTTGCGCTTTTTGCGGTTACTGCCCAGAAAGGGCAGGATCGTTATAATGATCTCTATGATTTTATCAAGCATTTTAATAAATTGAGGATTGAAAATTGAGAATTAAAAAATAAATGTAGAAGAAAACAGAAACCGCATGGAGAGTAACTGTAGAAATCACTCCGTAATATCCATGCGGCGCTGTTTTAAAGATTAAGCTGCCGGGTCCGGAGCTTCTCCGCTTCCGCCGCTGTTTCCACCGCTGCCGCTATTTCCGTCATCGTCACCTTCTCCGTCGCCCTTTGCTGCCAGGATAAAATCGACATTATTTTCGCCTCGGGTAGTGGCATGGCTCGTATTTACCAATTGAAGCGCCTTGTCCGCCACGAAACGGACATTTACTTTGCGGATGCTGCGCACCGTGCAATCTTTCTCTTTTTCTGCCCCCTCGCTGCTCAATGTGATATGAAACGTACCCAATCCGTCAACCTTCACCTTGTCGCCCTGGGTAAGCGATAGGCGTAACTGCTCGACAAAAGCCTCAATGGCATGCTTCACGTCTCCTGCAGTGAGCGAGGAGTTCGCTTCGATGGCATCCGCCAGCTTGTTGATGTCCATCACTCTCACTGTGCCCGATTTCTGGCGTACATAATACAACATCTGTGAATCCGGTTGATTCACATACTTTCTGCGCTGATAGCGCTCCACTAATACATTCATACAATAAAAAGTTAAGGTTTAAGTAATAAAATTTTCTCTGTCCTTACGACATTACAAATATACGAAATATGAGAGGGAAAGTCAAGTGTTTTGCTATATATTTTGTATGTATAATGAAATAAAATGAGAAAATGATTTATGCTATATGTTGTAATATAAAATTGTATATTATTAGTGTAACTGTTTCTTATTTGGCATGTTTCAGCATATACTCTAACGGAGGGACATATTCGGTGATCTTGGTCATTTCCGGATTATGTCTGAAATAGACGTTTCCTGTCTCTCCGTTGCGTTGCTTGGCTATGATGACTACTCCCAGACCTTCGGTGGGATAACCACTTTCCCGGTCGGTCGTCACCCTTGCAAGGGCGGACGGTAGAGCAGCATGACGACGTCTGCATCCTGTTCAATAGCTCCGCTCTCGCGGAGATGAGCCAGTTCGGGACGGCCGGCAGGGCGGTTTTCCGATTCGCGGTTTAGCTGGCTAAGCAGTACGACTGGTACATTCAGTTCTTTGGCTAGCAATTTTGCCTTGCGGGTAGCTTGTGCCACTTCCTGTTCGCGGTTGCGGTTGTTTTGACCGGTCGTCATGTCGCAGAGTTGCAGGTAGTCGATAATAATAGCATCGCACGCATGTTGGCTTTGCAGCAGTCGCGCGCTGGAACGTATATGTTCCATGTTGACCGATGTGCTGTCGTCTACGTGTATCGGCAGGCGTTTGAGGTCAGCGGCTGTTGTGCGTGCCTCTACGAGTTCCTGTTGGCTGACGGTTCCCGATCGCCAATGGCGGGCGCTGATTTCGCTGACCGCTGTCAGCCATCGGTCTGCTAGTCGTTCCCCTTGCATCTCGAGGCTGTAGACAGCTACGGCATACCCTGCCATTGCTGCGCTTCGTGCCATGTGTAGTGCGAATGCCGTTTTTCCTACGCCGGGACGGGCGGCGACCACCACCAACTCGCCTTTCTGTAGTCCGGACGTTATGCGGTCCAGATCCGCCAGTCCGGTAGGGAGGCCGGTTACTCCGTTTTTGTTGTTGGCGATACGTCCTTCGGCTTCTACCATGGTGGCGGTCATTAGTTCATCCATGTCGCGCATGTGGTTGTTATGGCCGAATTCGCCTTCCAGACGGTCGAGCAGGTTATGCGCGTCTACCAGTGAGTCGTCAATATCCATCGTTTCGTCTAGCGAACAGGCGAGGAGTTTGTTGAACCCCAGAATCATTTCGCGTCGCAGGTATTTCTCGTGTACGATCTGCGCATGATATTCAATATGGGCGGAGGTTGCCACCTTGCTGCTCAATTGGGTGATGCCGAACGGTCCGCCCGCCTCTTCGAGCTTTCTACGGTGGGAAAGCTCTTCTTTTACGGTGAGGATGTCTATCTTTATTCCTGCATGATACATGGCCAGTATGGCGGCATAGATAACCTGATGGCGCAGGACGTAGAACATTTCGGGACGCAGCTTGTCGGCTACCAGTGGTATGGCTCCCTGTTCTATCAGGCAGGCGCCGATGATAGCTTCTTCTATTTCGGGAGCCTGTGGCGAAACTCTGTTTTCGGTATTCATATTATCAGTATTCGTTAAGAAAAGCTTTGTTGGATAAATAGCTGGCGGCATGGAGAAGGAAATTGATGTTCGTTTGGTGGAAATAATATTCCTCTATCCTGTCGATGGCGAGTTGCTGTTCCTTGTCGCCCAACTTTTTCCATTCGCGTTGTGCTTTGGCGATATTCTCTTTGGGGAGCTGTGTGATGCTGTGGAATTCATTCCAGAACAGGTGAAACTTTTCGTTGACGGCTTTCTTTTTCTGCTTGTCGCTATCGGGAACTCCCATCCATTTATCGTATTCGACGACACGAATATGCAGGGAGGAATTGTTGGGGTGAGAGATGATTTCTATAATTCCCAGCGTGGCAAGCTCGTGTATGAACCTGAAGGCTTTTCCGACAGACCAGTGGAAGATGTGGCTCCAGTCGCGATAACTAAACAGGCTTTCGCCTCTTTTACACAGGCAGTTTTTATTTTGACGGTCGTTGTAGAGTGTATCCGAATAATTGACCTTCATCAGAATTTTCAGGAGAGCTTCTATTTCTCCTTCTTGCATGTGCCGGTCTTCTATCTGCTGCTGTAGTAAGGCTTTAGGGATAATGAGAAAACCATGTTTCAGCATGGCTTGAAAATTGAAATTTTTCATTGAGTGTTATTTAAATTTTCTGTAAAAGTACGCTATTCCCGTGCGGTTTGCAAGGGGTGTGTCTGTTTGTGGACGGGTGTGGACGAAGAAGAATAGTTGTGGTACGTAAGTTGTTGTATTTTTGTTTTCTTTCATGGGCGAAGAAGCGATCAGGAGATGAAACGGATGCTCTGTTTGTGTTTGATAGAGCTTCTGCCGGAGATAAACAGAGCCTTCGTTGGGAGGATTCGGAGGCTCTGTTTGGAATGAAAAAAACGGTCATTTTGCCGAACGCTTTGTGGAACGCTTTTTTTTTTCTGTAAATAGCTGTATAAATGATAGTTATCTTCTTTTCCGAAAAAAGTGGTGAACGCAAAGTGGAATACATAATAAACAATAAAAAGATAAATGATATATTTAAAAATATATAGTTCGATTTTCTTTTTATTCCTTGTCGATGTTTTCGTTTTCTACTACGTAATTAAACGTTGGTCGGCAGGTCGATGTGGGGAGGTCCCCAATGGCGGTAAAGGATTAGTTGCATTTCGGGACTGATGTCGATTGTTTGGCAGGTGTAATACGCGGCAGCCAGTTGTTCGTTCAACGTCTTGTCTGCTTTGATGCGTTTGCGCATTTTTTTGCTGGCGGAAGAGGCGTTTGCCAGATCTGGAAAATATTCTTTCGCCAACTCGGAGAAATACTTGAATCCATTGATGCTGTAGTGTTCGGCAGCTGGTTCATTGTTGTTCATAACTTTGTTGTTTTTTAGTAATTAAAATGATTATTTGTTTAAAAAACTGCGCAAATGTATAAAAATAAATTTGATAGATAATGTGAATATTTCAGTTTTTAATATTATAATTTTATATATGTAAATCTTTGTATATATATTTTCGTGTTTTACTAAAGTAAATTGTGGGATTAGTAAATATTAATTATTAAATTATTTTTTAATGAAAAAGGAAGTTTTACTTCGTTTATGAAACAAGTGGCTGTTGATTTGCAGCAGAGTGGGAATTTAGGGACTGCTCATGTATATAGAAGTAGTTTGAATGCGATTCTTACTTTTCAGGGTTCCGGTTGTTTGTCGTTCCCGGAAATAACTCCGGAGTGGTTGAAGCATTTTGAGGGTAGCCTTCGTGCTCGTGGGTGTAGCTGGAACACGGTGTCTACGTATCTTCGCACGTTGCGTGCGGTTTACAATCGTGCTGTCGATCTTCGGAAAGCGCCTTATGTGCCGCATTTGTTTCGCTCCGTATATACAGGTACGCGGGCGGACCGTCGTCGGGCATTGGATGCGGAGGATATGAAGAAGGTATTTGCCGTCTGTTGCAGTCGGATGCGGTTACTCCTGCCATGAGGGGTGCGCAGGAATTGTTCATCCTGATGTTCCTGCTCCGGGGGCTGCCTTTTGTCGATCTGGCTTATCTGCGTAAGAGTGATCTCCGGGGGAATGTGATTAGCTATCGTCGTCGTAAAACGGGGCGTCCACTGTCTGTGACGTTGACGTCGGAAGCGATGTTTCTTTTACGGAAGTATATGAGTCGCGAGGAGCAGTCGCCCTATTTATTCCCGATTCTTCACAGTGACGAAGGTTCGCCAATGGCGTATAGGGAATATCAACTGGCTCTGCGCAATTTTAACTATCAGTTGGAACTGGTGGGAAAGCTGCTTGGACTCAAAGACCGGTTGAGCTCATATACCGCACGTCATACTTGGGCGACGACTGCGTATTATTGCGAAATTCATCCGGGCATTATTTCCGAAGCAATGGGACATTCGTCTATCACTGTAACGGAAACTTATTTGAAACCTTTTCGAAGTAAGAAAATTGATGAAGCAAATAAACAGGTGCTCGACTTTGTAAAACGCTCGGTGATGGGTGTAAGTGCTTGATTTTTTACTCTGTTACTTCGTAGGTAACGGGTTGAAATATCGGTGCAAATATGAGCATATTTCTTAAAACAACCAAACGAAATCATACATTTTTTCTAATAAACTACTCAAAAGAGGAATTAAACAAATAAAACACACGGATTCTTTGTATTAGGACTTTGTTAACTTCTAAATTTTGCAAAAGATTTCCCTCCCTCTACTGCCTTTCAGAAGCAGGGGTAAAAATGTTTCATTGCTTATCGTCTTATTTTTCAGTATTGACTACTCCAAAAGAGCAGGTACAAAGGTTTATCCGTTACCTACGAAGTAACGGGCGGCTATTATTGAAACTTAGTGTTTAATAATATATTATTAATGTAATTTTTAAGTAGTTATGAAGAAAAAATTTGTTAGGGTAATGCTTTTTGGGGCATTGACGCTTGCGGTTAGTACAACTGTAACGAGTTGTAAGGACTATGACGATGACATCAAAAATCTGCAAGAGCAGATTGATAAAGTTACGTCCACTAATCCGGTGAGCACAGAGGACATGAAAGCGGCAATATCTAGTGCCATTCAAACTTTGCAGACTCAATTGCAGACTGCTATTGATGGTAAGGCGGATAGCAAGGCAGTACAGGATTTGCTGAAAACAGTAGAAGCATTGCAGACTGCGTTGGAAAACAAAGCAGATGCAAGCACTATTAAAACATTGGGCGACCAGATTACCGAACTTTCGAAACAAGTAAACTCTATCGAGGGAACTTTGAACGAAACGAAGAAGGATTTGGAAGCTAAAGTTGCCGACCTGACAGAAAAGTTGGCTGGTGCTGCATCTAGCGAAGACCTGAAAAAATTAGCAAATGAACTGGCAGAAGCTAAGAATGAATTGAAGGCTGTAAAAGATATGGCTGACAATAATGCGGCTGCTATTGTTGAGATACAAGCTAATATCTTGGAACTGCAAAAATTGGATGGCAGAATCACCGCATTGGAAACATTCAATCAAAACGCTGCATCGAAGGATGATTTGACTGCTTACGTAACCCATTCTGAACTTGCAGGATTGGTTGATAACGAAGTTCTGGAGTTGCTGAAAGACAAT
>ENA-OQDE01000167-OQDE01000167.1-human-gut-metagenome-genome-assembly--contig:-NODE-167-length-42551-cov-12.011220_pt1 | contig 42551 bp, 34 predicted proteins | sample MGYA00242768_ERZ504595 | MGnify/ENA primary metagenome ERZ504595 (study PRJEB26092, sample SAMD00036307) | human gut metagenome | host: Homo sapiens | study: EMG produced TPA metagenomics assembly of...
CTTACCCTTACATTCATAAGCTTCTGCTGCATACGGATACAGTCCTTCAAGCGTATACCCTCATTGAATGCCTTGAACGAGAGGTGTTCGATGAACGATATGCCGTCTATCTGTATATTATTGACCTTTGCACCGAACTCGACGGACTTGGTTTCCTTGCCTCTGACGATGGGACGTACATAATGACGGTCAATGCTGACGATGCGGTCACTGACTTTCCGCCCTTCAAACATTTCCTTTTCTTGTACAAGCACCTTTCTGATGATGGAAAGACGCTTATGATAATCCTGGGTATATCGGAGTAAAGCACCGTACTCGCTATGGATCCCATCCCTTTGACTGAGGAGCTTTTCAAGAAGCTTGATCATACGGCGCTTAAGCATTCTTGTCCTTGAAGCTCTCCTCTTTCTTTTCTTGCAGTAGGACAGATAGGATTCCGCCACATTCCTGTATTTGTTGCGCGGACGCCTTATGCCCAGCTCCCTGCAATGCCGGCATATATGCCTGTAGAGCCATTCGAGGCTTTCCCAAAGGAGTTTCATGTCCGTAGGAAAACGCATGTGGCTTTCATAGCATGTGGCATCGGTCATGCAGACGTGAAGGTTATCAAGATAAGGTTTCCAGTGTGAAGCCAGGAGCTCCTGGAAAGAATCAATGTCAAGGCGGGATGCTATCTCATTACGGATGGCACTGACTATCTTGAAGTTGGTTATGGGAAGGGACGGGGGAATCATAATTCCACAGAAAATCTGGTAGTGTATGTTCCCGTTCAGATGTTCCACCAGTTGCCTGTCGGAGAATCCGGTGTATGCCTTCAGGACCATAAGGGCGATCTTTGCGGAAGGACTGAATCTGTTCCTGCGTCCCAGGCGCCGGTCCGACAGGCCGGCGGCTTTTGCCATACATTCAAACGGAAAGACCGAATGAAGCTTGCCAAGCTCACTCTCATTAAAACTCTTGAGGTATTTTTCCAGAATATCAAATTCTGTAAAACCCAAAGTAGGGTGAATTTCTGAAATATTCACTATCTTTGCCATATCTTATTAGTTTGGATATTTCCCCCGTTTGGGCCGTCAAACCTTATTTTCGGGGGAATACCTAAAGATACAAAAAGCCAACTAATTCGCAATACTTTGTGTATGAATTAGTTGGCTGATTTTGTAATATTTAATGAATGTCCCTAAATGATCAAATAAGTCAACTGAAACGACCAGGTAAGTTGACTTGCTTGTTCCATACAGTCGGCTTACTGAAAACAGTCTATTTATTTCTCTTTTCTCTCGCCCACTCCATCACATTAGCCGGAGCGCGTTCCGCCAGATATTCCTTCTTCATAAAATCCATATAGGGTGCTACGTGGTCAAAAAATTGATAATATCCCTTACACAAGTAATTCAATCCCGGTTCACCGTCTTTACTTAACATAAAACGATTCTTCGGACATTCCCCATGACAGGCAAACTCATAAGAACAGTTCAGGCACTGCTGTGGCAGACTATTGTGCTTCATCACACCAAAAGTTTCCTGTTCTTTACCATACATCATCTCCACCAAAGTCTTCTGATAAATATTTCCCAATTTATACTCAGGAAAGACAAAATGATCGCAAGCATACACATCACCGTTGAATTCCATCACGCTGCATGTCCACAATATTTAGCTAATGAACAAACGCCTGGCTGCTGTCCCACCCAATTGGCCAGCGTAGAATCAAACAACTGAATATAGTAATTGCCCACGTCATTCAGTACCCATTCGTCGAAAATAGTACAAAGGAAATTCCCCCACTGCTCGGGAGTAATGGAGAAAGGAGCCAGTTCACCGTCTTTTTGCTTTAATGAAGAAAGCCGAAGACCGTCCGCACGGCTAGACAGTCGCTCGACAATGGGAGTAAACTGTATATAATGACAATCAAGTTCGTCACGAAAGAAACGATAGAAGTCCAACGGATAATCTGCATTATAGTCATTGACCACTGCCATGGCATTCCATTCCACTCCATGCTTTTTCAACAGGTTAATCCCTTTCATTACCTTATAGAAAGAAGGTTGTCCCATCTTGTTCTTCCGGTATTCATCGTGAAATTCCTGAGGACCGTCTATAGAAATGCCTACCAAAAAATTATTCTCACGGAAGAATTCACACCATTCATCTGTCAGCAATGTGCCATTTGTCTGAATGCAATTATCAATGGTTCTACCACCTGCATATTTTTTCTGAAGTTCCAAGGCTTTCTTATAAAAAACTAAAGGACGCATCAAAGTTTCTCCCCCATGCCAGGTAAACAAAACTTGCGGCATGGTTTGCGACTGAATATATTCTTTAATAAATTTCTCCAGTAATTCATCGCTCATCACATGACGCGGCTGTTCCTCATATAACTTGGATTTTTCCAAATAATAACAATAATCACAGGCCAGATTACAAACCGCACCTACAGGTTTGGTCATTATATATAGCGGCTTTGCAAAAGGAGTTATGGTTGCTTCTTTCATTTGTTTTTCATTTAATTCCTAGTATAAAGAATACAAAGATAAAGCTATTTTTCAATATTCGTTCTTACAGTAACAGGTTTATGCTACCCTCTACCCCCAAAAGGACATTCTTCTTGCCACCCAATCTGTTTCAAATATAAGAGTTCCACCTTGCTTCAAACTCTTGAAACAAAATGAAACTCTGACCCTCTATTCAAAATATCACTTGAAAACGTGTCTGAAACGCACTTAATGACTGATTTTCAAATCCCACTCTATCCGTTATCTTAGTATAAGAGTACCGGAATCTCCATATCATATACTTATTGATATAATAATTGACAGTAAAAGAGACATCGTTCAAACGCCCGCCATAAATATGGGACCGGGTATCCGACATATCAGTATAGTTATATCCGAATACGCATTCCAACGAACCAGAGTCCGGAGTGGCAATACCACAATCCGTATGTGAATATCTATAATTACCACCTATCAGCAAACCTCTCAGTATTCCATACATACCACTCGCTTTATAATTCTTAAAATCCTTTTTCCGGTTCACTTGAAGATAATAATATTGTGCTTCCAATGCCACAGGACCATATCCTGCTATCATCTCCGGTGTAAATTTTATCAGGTTCTTTGCATCCGGAATCAAGGCATTCACAGCTCTGACTTTTGCAATACGCGTCGGGAAATTAGCCCCCAAGTCAAAGCTAGTATGGTTAAGTGTAGGTTCGCTATTGTATCTAGGTGTTTCGTAAGCACCGGAAATACCCAACTGAAACAATCTCCCTGTATCATGTAAAGGACGATAGACCAGGCGGCTCATAGCACCATAACCCATTTTACCCAATTCATTGGATTTCTTCTTAAGAGCCTCGCTCTCCACATGAACACTAGCTGTACCGAAAAAATCATTTTTGTCATACACAAACATAGCCCCTATCAGCCGGCTGTTGAAAAAAGCCTCATTACTTGCCGGCTCCTCCATGGTTACTTTCATAGACGAACTAGTAGAACTTTGAAGCCCGAACTGATGTACAAAATTCCCTACACGTAATAACGCATATGAGGAAAATTGTCTTTCTACAAATATGTCTTTTAAACTGACCTTTCCATACGCATAGCCTATATCCACTTTCGCTTTATATTTTCCATAGGTTGCTTTTACACCTATCCGGGCATCAGGAATCGCTACACCATCTACAAAGTTTTTATTATCTGAATGAAACAAGCCTCCATCCATCAAGATTCGTCCTGTAGGACGTATTTTCAAAACTGATTGTTCCTGTGCATTTACCTGTACGGAGAGCAATATCAGGAGAAAAACTCCTAATGATATAAGATTTTTCATAATATACAGTTTTAATGGTAACCATCCAAGTATCCTGTCAGTCTGTCTCTGATTTTTATCATACTGAGGGCAGTGAAGAATCTGTAAGACCACACAATGAAAGCAATCAGTCAGACTCCTCCTCCCATCAGCATCCGATCAATAGTCATGCTTTTAGGCTCAGCAAATACTCTTGTCCGGTTCATCTAAGAAAAACATTACATTAAATAGTTACGGTTTATGGTTAAGTTATAGGGAATTATTTTTTGGAAACAGACTGAATGAGTCCTGCTTTTTGCAGCTTGGAGAACTCATCTTTCGCCTTATTAAGCTGTTTCACAAAAGCATCGTTGGCATGGAGACGGGCAACAACAGCACTAGCCACAATTCGGGCAGCATCTACATCACTTTGGAAATGATACCCACAAATAACACGACTCTGTCCCATTTCAAATCCTCTTTTCAGAATTTCATTCTGCCTGTCAGGATTGATTTCTGCCAAAACAAGGGCAGTAGCCCATCCTATGGCTGTATGTCCCGAAGGATAGGAACCGTTCGTTGAAAGTTCTTCCTGCTGTTCGGGATTACAAGTCATTTCATTGAAAAAACTAAAAGGACGTACACGCATATAATACTCTTTAGCATGACGGGTAGCCAAATCTCCGGCATCCTCTCTCATATTAATAATGAGCCTATACAGTTCCGGCGTTTTATCCCTCGTTATTTCAATACCAAAAGCCTCCGAAAAGGCAAAGGGAACGCCATCACCATTTACACGGGCATCACTGACAGCTTGTTCACCCCTAGGAGTATCCCTTTGCAATTTCCCCCAGTCGTAACGGGCTTTGTCATACAAGAACAAAATACTTCCTGCTTCAGGAGGAGGAGGCAGTAACTCCAGACTATTGGCAACCTCCGATTCTTCCAAATAATAAAGTTCGGGATTGGTTCTTCTATCCTTTATTTTTTCTCTTGTGCAAAAATGTTTAATGAAATGGCACAAAACACTAGAAGTAAGGCAAACTTTGTTTTCATGATAAAAGTTTAGTTTAAACGGTTAATTAATAAAATTCAATTGGTTTTTCGAAACATTTTAATCATCTACGGAACGTACGACAAACAATCAGAGTGTCCGCATCTGACGGAAACAAAAGTAGTGTTTGAAATTATCCCGAAAATACCTTTTTAATCCCGTTTCCTCCTTTTATATGACCAAAACATCCTAGAAGAGAAAAGGAGGAAAAAAGGAAAGCCGGAAGTGTTTCAGCACTTCCGGCAAAAAAGCCATTCCTCATAACAAAACAGATACACGAAGCCGGCTCTACGAAATACAATAAATTGAGATAACTCTAAAGATGAACTTATTTTCTTCTTGATTGATACGGTCATAAAGCAGATTGATGACTTTACAATCAAACTCCCCATCAGGATAAAGTTGTTCTATTTCTTTCCTTACATTATACTTATGTCTTGTTACCGTTGCCTGATCCACATCCAGCACTCTTGAAATAATAGCAGCATCAATATCTTCTATCATCAGAAGTATCGTTATAAAATACCTTTCTTTTCCCCTTCGTTTCATAAAGGATAATTTACCCAATTCAGGATATTTGTCAGCAAAATCCAAACACACCTGTTTCAGTTCCTGACGCATATCATCCTCTCCCTCTGTTTTTCTGTATCCCAAGGCATCAAACAGGGTCTTGACTTTTTTGTCAACCTTATGAACGTCCATTTCCAGTTCCTCCCAATTCATCCCGACATCATCCGGATTTATCCCTTTTTTATCCATCAGCGCTTTCCGAGTTCCTTTTTTCCGTCTTTTCAAAAGGAAAAGAGCAAGAAAAGCCGATAGCAGCACCGCTATTGACAGGATGATATACAGCGCATAGGACATCTCTTCTTTTTCTATCGAGATAGGAAGCAAGCCTGATTTACCATCAAAAAGGAATAATCCTGACTTACATCCCAAAACCGCTTTCCGTCCATTGACGGCAATACAAGGCTTGCTAAAAGCCAAATCGCAGAATAATGGTTCTGGGACACCGGCATCATCCAATCCCTTAAAACTCATACCATAATAATAGAGTATGAAAAAGCCCTCATTAGGATTCTTTTCAAGAGCTCCCGATATTGATTTCACATGTTTCACTGGCAACAAGGTCGCATTTTCTTCATTAACGATTCCCAACGAGGTATTCAAGTATTTATTTCTACCATTCATTATCACACCATAAACACTCTCATACTCTGATAAATCACGTATCTGCCAGAAAGATTCCTGCGGTCTGTTTAAAGGTCTTCATACAATCCTTTGTTCAAGGTCGTTACATAAATACTATCCTCATTCTCACAAATTCCGGTAATATAAGCGTCGATAGTATCTTTCACCCCTTTATCTGACACAACCGGAATAGGAGTTACAATATGGTCCTGCTGTTCATCTATAATACCTAAATATTCCCTAGTACCCACATAAAGACAATGTTCCGCGGTGGAATAATAAAGAGAAGTGATATTATTCTGCCCTTTCGTGTTACTGAACTGCAAAAGACACTCCGCTCTATTGCCTTTAATCTTATAAAGTTTCTTACGCGTAGCAAGAAAGAAAGTATTAGGACTGGTTTCCAAAAATTTTATAATATCATTACCCACAATATCCAAGCCTTCAATCTTTCCTAAAGACTTTGATTTGAATTCCGGATGATTATAGACAAACTTATACAGATGTAAACGAAGATCATCGGTAATAAAGAAAATGGAGTCTCCCGTCCTTTTATCACTAACCGCCAATACATTATTGTCTAAATCTGCCGAGTTCTGTCGCAAGGCAAAAGAAAGCATAGCCTCTCTGCATGCCAGATGCAGAAAATCTTTCCCCATAAAGCCTATCTGCCTGGCGATAGTACTGATACCATTCGGCAAATCATATTCTAAAGTGCAACCGTCTTTGACATAAAGTATAGAATTAGCACTGATAAACCATTCATCCTTGTCGGGTCCTTGAGCATACAAGTAACACCGTCCTTTGCGTACAAGCGTCTTTTTTCCATCGGGAGATATCTTAAAAACCGAATTTTCCAACAAAGCATATACTGTATCATTATAAACACTGACATTGGTAACCAGAGAATCTATAACAGGTCGTTTAAAGTCCTTTTCAAGATTACGGACAACAAACAACCCCTGTTCACTAGCCACATATAGTTTTTTTTCCTTTATCACAACCTTATTCACCCCACAGTTTTTACTACATTTCCCTAGTTGAATGGGAGTGAGTTCATGAGATGTGGAACCATCTTTCAAATTCAATCTAAACAGTCCATTACTAGTCCCCACATACAAACACTGTTTGTCATCATCCAAAGCCATACTATATACCGAATAATTCATCCTCTTATTTTTTATGTAGTAAGTCTGGGTCTGCCGAGAGGATTTAGCCAATAGTTTCAAACCGGCATCTCTTGTTCCCACAAACAGAGAATCTTCACTATATTCCAATATATCATATATACGCCGGTTGCTATTAATGGAATAGGTCTGGCAATTATTGTTCACTTTTTCTATGATACAACCGTCTTCCTGACCAATATAAAGTTTATCCGCATCTGCTGTCGAACGGCTGATACATGATATAGGAGCGTCAAATGTATTGATATTGCAAGTGAGCTTTATAGGTTTCGGAACAAGCGCATCCTTGCAGCCTGTCAAACAGAACAAGGCTAATATAAAAAGAAAGTACAAGCTTTTTTTCATATTTTACTCATTTAAGTGATATCGATTAAACAAAGGCTTTCTACAATTAATCAAAAAGTTGAATATCTGTTATGCTTATGCAAATATAATACGTTTTCTCAAAATCCGGAAAGCTCTTAACAGATTATTAGCTAATTCCTTAATATGCCCTCCATATACAAAAGAAGTTACGTCAAAACCCAGATGATTCTCTCACCCGACTTTTGACATAACTTCTCCTAAAATAAAAAAATATATTAACCTGATTTATTTCAACAATACTCCTATCTCACCGACAGCAGTTACTGCTTTGTTATTTATTTCGGTAACAGGCTCCAGTTTAAAATAACGGGCCGGATAAGTCTTTCCGAAACGTACAAAATAAGGAACAGGATTATGCATGATATTACTGAATTCACCTGTAGCGTCACACTTCATCCAATCCTTACCATCCCGGCTGACATAAAAGTTGTATTTATAGATAGTGCCAGTCAGATCCTCCTCCTGTGCAGGAGCATAACTGAAACCGGCTATTTCCACTTCTTTACCCATATCAACCACCAAGGGAGTTAAAGTTTCGGTTTTCCAAACAGTTTCCTGTTTTCCATCGATGGCTGCGGCTGCATCCATGCCCACTGTTTTCCAACCATCCACCGGGACATCACTCAAGGTTACTTTCATCGTTTTATCAACCAATGGTTCAGCATAATACAAGCCTATGTTACTGATATTGACGGTTCCACGAGCACCCGTAATTGTCACTCTAACCTTTTCGGCATGACTATCCGAGAAAGGCAACAACCGTTTATATCCCACCGTAGTTCCCTCACCCACATGATGCCATGCGCCATTGGCGAACACTTCTACTGTAAAACCTTCCACACGCTGGCCTTTTGTAATATCCTCCTGAATTAAGAAAGTATTAACAAGTGTATTCTTCCTCACCTTATATTCTTTCGTATCTCCTACTTTGGCTGTCCATATCCTATTTCCCTTCTCAACTTTATTATCGGCAAAGGTCTTTTTTATATATTCCGTCAACTCCTTGATACGTTTCACATCATTCTCGTGCATCAAACCACGTTTATCGGGTGGAATATTCAGCAACAAAACAGAGTTACAACCCACAGAACGATAATAAATATTCACCAAGTTGGCAAGTGAACGAACTTGATTATCCTGTTCGGCATGATAGAACCATCCCGGACGGATAGAAACATCGACTTCAGAAGGATACCAGAACAAATCCGATGCTTTAGATACCAATTCACGGCTTCCCAAATCCTTGGACATAGCATTTATGCCCAATCTCTTATAGACTTCATCAGAACCCGGATAAGAATTAGGCATCAAAGCCGTTGCACTCCATTCCGTGGTACGTCCCAATCCACCTTCATTACCTACCCAACGCACATCATCGCCCATGATAGCGGTAACTGCCTTAGGTTGAAGACGACGGATAGTCTTCAAAATAGCGTCCCAATCATATTCCTGCTTCTTTCCGTTAGGTCCTTCGCCGTTAGCTCCATCAAACCATACCTCATGCACTTCTCCGTAATTGGTAAGCAGTTCAGTCAGCTGTTCGATGAAAAACTTATTATAAGCCTCTCCTTGTCCGTAACATTCCGCATTACGATCCCAAGGAGAAAGATAGACTCCGAACTTCAATCCATACTTGTCACAAGCTTTGCGGAGTTCCTGTACCACATCCCCTTTTCCGTTTTTCCATGGAGAAGAAGCAACAGAATGCTTGGTTGTCCGGGTAGGCCACAAACAGAAACCATCATGATGCTTGGCAGTAATGATAGCCATTTTGAAGCCACCTTCCTTCAGAGCTCTTACCCATTGTTCACAATCCAATTCGGTAGGATTGAAAATGGCCGGATCTTCTTTACCATCTCCCCATTCACGGCCTGTAAAGGTATTAATACCAAAATGAAGGAAACAAGTGAATTCCATTTGTTGCCATGCCAACTGTTGCGGTGTAGGCACCAAACGGGAAGCCATATCTATCTTCTGTTCCGTAGTCGCTCCTGCCGGAAAAGCTACGTGTTTCTCATAATACTCCTGTGCCTGAGTTCCCAGAAAAGCACAAAGTAAGGCTGCGGTTAGAATCGTTTTTCTCATTTTTCTTTATTACTAGGTTATTTTAATGGACGAATCATAAACTCAAACGTATGCTTCTCCACCGGAACACGATATGGCGGCAATACCCCCGGACCACAAGTCGCAGTACCTACCCCCGACTGTTCCGCATCTAAGTGAACATTTATAATCCCTGTTCTCTCAAGTTTATTAATATGAGTAGCTTTATCTACATTAGAATCCGTAAATGGAATAACACTGAACTGAAACACTTATCCGAACGGAAAGAACAAACCTTTCTCCCTGCCTCATCCGCCAATTCCATCCAACGCACATCCGTACGGTTTCCTGTAGCCTGGGGCTTCACATAATAATGGAACATACGTTCTGCATCTGTATGGTAAATTCCAATACATCCAGACTGATTACGGTCTATATAAGTTTCATGTTCACCACGTCCCAAATAAGAAACCTTGTTATAGGCATACGGCATTTCAAATGCCAGGCCCACTCTAGCCAATGAAGTAACAGCAGAAGTATCCGGCAGGAAAGTTGTCTTTACTTTTAATGCACCATTGCTCTGCAAAGTATATACAAAGGTAGCCATTCCCAACTTTACGCTTTAGCATTCCATAATTCTACTTCCGCTTTACCACCTGTTTCAGATGCTTTGACAAAAGTAGCTTTTTGAATCATATTATCCAAACCTTCTTTCCTCCAAACTTTGGCTCCTCCTGTTTTTTCCCTGCTGTCATTGTCCGTAACAGGACGATAAAGGCTGAGAACTACAGGAGATGAAAGCATCTCTTTACCTTTATATATATAAGAGCGTAAAGCGCCGGTTGCAGGATCAATATCTATCTTCACCTTATCAGCCAATTTGATTTCCGGCGCACGATACCCTTTGTTGGCAGACAGCACAAACTGGTCATAGGCCACTTCGTCATGAGTTCCAATAAAGGGAGTTGCCTTATCAGGCGTCCAAGACAGATTCAAATAAGCCTCACGAATCGTAGAAGGCAACTTTACAGCACCCAAAGAGAATGTTACAGCCTCATGAGGGGCACAGTCTGCTTTTCGAGTTCCTTCTGCTATCACTTTCCCATCATCCCCCATGACCTGCCAGTGCAACGTATAGGCATTCAAATTGGTAAAGTCATACCAGTTCTTGACTTCCACTGTCAGCTTCTTAGGATCGGTCAGTGCCGATTTGATATATTGATACTCCTTCTTCACTTCAATGAGATGCGGATGCGGTTCGCGGGCTGCATTGACCAACCCGTTACAACAGAAATTGCCAAAGCTGGGCACATCCTTCGGACCATAATCCCCACCATAACTCCAATACCATTTACCATCCTTATCTATCTCGCGGAAAGATTGATCCACCCAATCCCAGATACAACCTCCCTGAACAATCGGTTCGGTTTCGAATACATGCATATATTCCTTTAATCCTCCGCCACTATTACCCATAGTATGCAGATACTCTGTCATGATGAAAGGACGATAGACTTTAGGTTCTGTCTGGCGGGCATAGGCCATGAGTTCTTCCACGCTGCGATACATACGGCAATAGATATCGGTATTATAATTCTGTTCGGCCCGTTCATATTGTACAGGACGACTTTTCTCCACTGACTTCATCCAGTCATATGTACGTTCGAAGTTAATACCGTTTCCGGCTTCATTCCCCAATGACCAGATAACGATAGCCGGATGATTCTTGGAACGCTCATACATACGTTGGGTACGATCCATGTGGGCAGGCAACCAAGTGGAATCTTTGGCCAATGAAGCAGGTCCATACCCCATGCCATGTGATTCAATATTAGCTTCATCTATCATATAAAGTCCATAACGATCACAAAGCTGATACCAATAAGGATGGGTAGGATAGTGCGAATTGCGGACCGTATTGATATTATGCTGTTTCATCAATTTGATATCTTTTTCCATCAGTTCCTTGCTTACAGTCCGTCCTAATTGAGAATGTTCATGACGGTTCGTTCCCTTTACCAAGACCGGCACACCATTGATGCAAAAACGTCCGTCCTTAATTTCCGAAGTGCGGAAACCTACTTCACATCCGGTAAGTTCCGTTACTTTACCTGTTACATCTTTCAATTCCAGGATCAGCGTATAAAGATTCGGATGCTCAGCACTCCAGACTTCCACATCCGGCAAACTTTGTTCATCCAACTTCAAGAAATGGCTCAATCCCTTCGATTTGATAGGATATTCACCTTGCAGAACCGCCTTACCGGTTTTATCTTCCAGTCGGTAAGCAAAGGTAGTCATGGAAGTAGAAGGTCCTTCAATGGTAGCTTCCAAACCGAAAATACCTTCTTTATATTGTTGTTTGTCTAAAGAAGAGGTTACTTTGTAATCGGCTATATACTGTTTAGGAGTGCTGTAAAGATACACATCACGTTCAATACCACTCAACCGCCACATATCCTGGCACTCCAAATACGATCCGGCACTCCAACGGTAAACCTCCAATGCCACCGTATTCTCACCTTTCTTCAATTTATCAGTGATATCCCATTCGGCCGGTGTCTTTGAACCTTGATTATAGCCCAACAGATGTCCGTTCACCCAAATATAGTAAAAAGAAATCACTCCTTCACAACAGATAACCACACGGCGGTCTTCCCAATCGGCAGGAATTGTAAAGGTACGTCTGTAGGAACCGACTTCATTCTCTTTATATGGAACTAAAGGCGGATTCTTTTTAAAATGGAACAGTTTGTCATCGAACTCATAGGTTTCGTTTACATAAATAGCTGTTCCATATCCTTGACGTTCCCAATTGCCGGGAACCTGAATATCCGCCCATCCTCCTGTATAAAACTCCGGTTTATAAAAATCCTTCGGACGGTTATCGGGATTCTTTACCCAATGGAATTTCCAACTACCGTTCAGACTCATGTAATAAGGAGAAGATTCATAATCTCCGTTACGGATATCAGATACGGTTTGATAAGGCCACACATAAGTATGAGGGGCCAGTTTGTTCAGTCCGACAGCATATTGGCTCTGCCATTCGGGTTGTTGTTGCGCCATTACTGGAAATATAACCAGAGCAGCCAAAAATATAATAATGTATTTCTCATATATCTATTTATTCTATCATTACCTCATCAAAATAAATCCTTGCCTCTTGTCCGGGGCGTACATGGGTTGCAGGACACTCTCCGGCTCCTTTAGCAATAATCCGCACATAACGGCCAATTTCCTTATTCAAATCAAGTACCACATCCTCTTTGAAAGTCCCTTCACGGAAAATCTCTCCATCCGTGAACTGTTTACCGGATACTTTACGATAATCCCGATTATCATTTGAAACCCACACTTCAATATCTGCCGGTTTATGGGCTGCCATGCCATAATTCGTTATGCATCCCACTGATACAGAACGAAGCGACTCCTTCTTTTGCAAATCTATAGTAAAAGCGACAGAATCACTGCTTTCCCATGAATGCCATTCGAAATCCGACTGGCGCAAGCTGCCACGTATACCATTTACTAAAATCTTCCCAGCCTGTGTATTTCCTAAAACAGGTTTGGCGGTAGCCTTATTCCAAACCAAAGGCAATGTCAATGTTTTTCCCATCTGCCGACCTGCTCTATAAGTCGTACACTTTATAGTTTGTGTACCGGTCACCATCAACGGGCTCTTATATAGCAGAGACCGGTCTGTCGGCTCCTTACCATCCATTGTGTAACGGATTTCCACATCAGGACGTTCACATTCCAGTTTCACCTGCAGCTTTCCATTTACAGGGGTTACCGTATGTTGTATATTATACATGGAACAGGCAAACACAATCCCTTTAGCAGACAGATGCTCGTTGAATTTATCCATTGCTACCAAAAAACTTCTCCAATTTTTATGCCAAGGCTGTGTCCAAGCCACTTCGGCTAAAGCAGCCAGACGAGGGAACAGCTGATATTCCACATCTTCCGGTTTATTGCAAAACTCAGTCCACATAGAAGCCTGTACTCCCATCAGCAAGGAACGTACCTCCGGACTCCATTCTTTCTGTATCGGTTCATACCCATATACATCCTTCAATGTATTATTCCCAAAATAGGTCAAAGGTTCAAACCATTGCGGTCCCTGATAACGAATCAAATACATGATACGTGCAGGAGTCATGACAAACCTATGCCCTTGCTCCGCTGCCTTGACGGCAGCCTGACCGTAGCCTCTCCAACCATAAATAATTGCTCCGTCGGGAATCCGGGTATTGGTCAGTTCATCCCAGCCCATGGCTTCTTTCCCTTTGCTTTGTACATATTTACTCATTCTCGCCATAAAATAACCTTGCAACGCTTCTTCGTCCTCCAAGCCTTCCTGTCGCATACGCTCCTGACAAAGCGGACACTCCTTCCAATGCGTTTTCCGAGCCTCATCTCCACCCAAATGAATATACCTGGAGGGAAACAGCTCCACCACCTCGTCAATCACCCCTTGCAAGAAAGTGAACACACTATCGTTTCCTGCACAGAAGATCACATCCGCATGATTTCCTCCCAATCCTGGAAGGACACCGATAAATTTATCGACCACAGGACAAGCCAACAACGGATAAGAAGCCAACGCAGCATTACTATGAGCCGGCATTTCAATTTCAGGAATCACTTCAACCTGATGTCGGGCGGCATACGCCACTATCTCACGGATATCCTCCTGTGTGTAAAATCCTTTTTCTACAGTCGGTTCACCCTGCCGGGGATTACGACGCTCCGGAAAAGATTTTCCAGGACGATCTACACGCCGTGAACCGATTTCCGTAAGTAAAGGATATCTCTTTATTTCAATACGCCAACCATTATCATCCACCAAATGCAGATGCAGGGTATTGATTTTCAACATTCCCATACAATCGATAATACGAAGCAGATTCTCTTTCGGAATAAAAAAGCGGGCCACATCCACCATCAATCCACGATATCCGAAACGAGGTTCATCCTTGATTGTCATAGCCGGCACGCTCCAATCCGCAGTTTCCGCCACCGCTGTGCCCTCAATGGAAGCAGGCAATAACTGACGAATAGTCTGCAAGGCATAAAAGAAACCTTTTGTATCTGAAGCTTTAACTATTATCTGCCTGGGAGTTATTTCCAGATGATACGCCTCACTCTTTAATGCGTCATCGGTGAGGAAACTGATTTTCCCCTTCTTTTCTCCAACCTTCACACTAGGAGTAAATCCGGCCGCCTGGGTAAAAAGAGCAGAGAAACAGCGTGCAACCTCTGCCTGCTCCTCATTTTCTACCGTAAAGTCTGTTTTTCCGGAGAAAGTAAAATAACCTGTACCCGGAGTAATACTCTCCGGGCAGGGAACAATAGATATAGATTGGATTAGGTTGTCAGCAGGTAAGGCCATAGTCGCAAATAACGACCATAGCAAAATCAAACAGGTGTATTTCATGATATATGCTATTTTTCTTATTCTTTGTCTCTATCGGGTGAAAAGCGTACCGGATCATTATACTGCTCCTGCAATCTTGCCAATTCAGTCTTCAGCTCCGTCACAACCGGTTCATATTCTTTCTGACCATAAAGATTATGCATTTCCGTAGGGTCTGCCTGTAAATCATACAATTCCCACACATCAATATCGTTATAAAAATGAATTAATTTATAACGCTCTGTACGTACACCATAATGACGTTTCACCATATGTTCTGCCGGATATTCATAAAAATGATAATACAATGATTTGCGCCAATCAGCAGGTTTTTCTCCTTTCAACAGTGGAAGCAACGAAACACCTTGGATATCTTCGGGAACAGGAGCACCTGCCAATTCCAGAAAGGTAGGTGCATAATCTATGTTTTGCACCAGTTCTGTAATATCACCTTTCCTGTCAAAACCTTTGGGCAACCGCATTATAAGCGGAGTATGCATGGATTCTTCGTACATAAAGCGTTTGTCAAACCAACCATGTTCTCCCATATAGAAGCCTTGGTCTGAAGTATAAACCACCAAGGTATTGTCCAACATATTCTTTTCTTTCAGATAATCCAGTACACGACCTACATTATCATCCAACGATTTCACTGTTTTCATATAGTCACGCATATAGCGCTGGAACTTCCAATCGGCCAATTCTTTACCCTGAGGATTCTTTTTATAGAAGTCATCGATAATGGGACCATAAAACTTATCCCATGCCGCACGCTGCCCCTCATCCATACGTCCGATATAATTTTCATAAAGAGCCTTCAAACGGGTTTGTTTATCGGGGCGAAGCATCTTAAGGTCATAAATCATATCCATATCCTTCACGATGCTCATTTCCTGAGCCGCTGCCGCAGGACGTCCTTCATAATCATCAAAGAAATTATCGGGCAACGGAAAAGTTTTATCTTCATACAAAGACAAGTTACAAGTATCTGCCAGCCAGTTGCGATGAATAGCCTTGTGATGAATCAAAATACAAAAAGGTTTGTCTTTATCCCGTTTGTTCTCCATCCAGTCTATGGCATCATCAGTAATGATATTGGTTATATACCCATGTTTTTGAATGGTGTCATTGTCTTGCGTAATAAAATCCGGATTATAGTAATCACCTTGTCCGGGTACAATCTCCCAATAATTGAAACCTGTGGGCAGACTCTCTAAGTGCCATTTTCCGATAAGGGCGGTCTGGTATCCGGCCTGTTGCAGCAGCTTCGGAAAAGTCTGTTGCGAACCATCAAATATACAAGTGGTATTATCATAGAATTTATTAGCACAACTATGCTTGCCGGTAATCATGCAGGCACGGCTGGGACCACTTAATGAATTGGCCACAAAACTGTTAGTAAAACGCACTCCGTCATTAGCAATGCGGTCAAGGTTAGGCGTTTCCATATAACGCTTGTCATAGCAGCTCATCATCTGGGCAGTATGGTCATCGGTCATTATATACACGATGTTGTAAGGTTTCTGCTCCTCAGTTTTCTTTTGTGAAGCGCATGATGACAAAGATGCCACAGCAGTGATGCCGGTCAAAGAAAAAAGTAATCCTGATTGTAGGTTGTTCATATTCATAAATTTAAATAAGCAAAGAATTAACATCCGCAAAGATACAAGTTATGTTATTGTTTCTTGTCTGGAAATGACTATTTTATATCTGAGAATGTCCAGAAACAGGTTACAGACAAGAAAAAACGGATGCAAAGCGCAGGTGCGCCCTGCATCCGGAAAAATCCAATAAAGACCTATTGAATAAAGCGTTCTATCATGTTTTCTTAATTAGTATAACCATAATTATTATCACTATAATCAAGAGCAGAATTGGTATCTATCTCATCTTTCGGAACCGGGAGCAATAAATTTTTCTTCAGGAAGTTTTCATCATTCAAATTTCCATCATTAAAAATACGTTCTCCCCAGTTCCCGTTCCCTTTAGGATTATTGGCCACTGATTCTTGAATAATTCCATGCCCATTGTTGACCTCGAAAGCTTTTTTCAAAAGCTCTGTGCCACGTAAACGCATTTTCTGATACATTTCCGGTTCACCGGCACCTTCGAAAATACGTTCAAAATAAATTTTCTCACGCACTTGTTCCTTAGACAAGCCACTCTTCCAGTCAGCCGGCTGAGACGCGTTTCCTGATTGACGCGCTCTCTTCAGCACCTCATTGGCCAATGTTATCGCCTTGTCAGTCTGCCCCAATTCATTATATACATCCGCTGCCATCAGCAACATATCTGCATAACGATACAAAATTAAATTCTTATGACTGTTATTACCACTCTGCTCAGGATCCCACGGTTTCTTGAAATAGGGCCATGACTTTGTATTGGTAGATGGCTTTTTTGTCGCATTTTCCAACAAAGACAACAAGCCTTTCAAATACCTTTTCAGCGGGAGTCGCAGTAGCCGTATCGGCAATCATAGCATAAAGTTCTTCAGCTTTCGGACTAGCCGGATCAGCTAATTTCTCGTAAGGAATCCGTCCTACATACAACTTGGGTTTCTTCCATCCGGCAGGTTTTTCTTCTCCTTCAATGGTATATGTAAAATAAGGATAGGCATATACAGTATCGCGCGCCGAAGCTATAGGCTCCTCTTTAGGTTTCTCACCTTTTCCTACTCCGGCATAAGACTTCCAATAAGTCAGGAATGTGCTTTCAATACGTGGATCACCGGGATAAGTAGCCAAAAAATAATCATACAAAGCTTTTGAAGCACGTATGCGGTCCCAAGCCTGCCCATTACAAGAGCCATTAGGAGCGACCAGCCAGCTACCCCGGTTACGGTGGTAGAACCTGCAAGTGCAAAATTCAATTGAAAAATAGATTCCGGAGAGCCTTGTACGTAATCAACAAACAAATCACTGAATTTATCCGCCAGCCGGTATTTAGGCATTACCTCATCAAAACACGCTTTCGCCTTCTCCCAAGCCGTATTATCACCCTGACAGCCCAAAGTATGATAGAGCTTTCCTAAATACGCTTTCGCCGCCCACTTCGTTGCAAAACCGTCATCATCTTTTTCCGGTAAATTCTCATAAGCGAACTCCCAGTCAGTACGTACCAATTCAAAGACCTCATTTTTAGGAGAACGAGGAACAGCTACTCCGTCATGAGCAGAGGGAGTGGTCTTTAAAGGTACATCTCCATAGGTAACTGCCAAATTATAATAAGCCAATGCACGCAAAAAACGAGCAGCCGCTTCCATTGGCAATTTATCAGCCGATTCTAACGGACTATCGGCAATATTGGCAATGAATGCATTTGTTTCACCAATCACTTTATACATCCCTCTCCACGCCATTGTGTTTATGGTTTCATCAATTCCTCCGTCCATAGAGACCAATAAATCTGTAGAACTGCCATTCGTTTGTGACCATCCAAAACCACAATATCCAAATGTTACTTCCTGCCATGCCTGGCCATAAGCATTATCAGCCGACATATATCCGTAACATCCCATCAAAGCCTGTCTGGCATTTTCCACAGTACTAAACTGAGTTTTTGTATTTATCGTATATTGCGGGTCTTCATCCAGCCACGATTCACAGGATGCCAATGACAAAGCACCTGCTAATAAAAATATATATTTTAGTTTTTTCATTTTACAAAAAAAATTATCGGTTAAACTATTTAAAAGGCCACATTTAATCCAAAGACATAAGAACGTTGGCTTGGAAATGCATTCATATCAATGCCCGGGCGTAATCCATCAAAAGCAAACGAATTGATTTCCGGATCGTATCCACTGTAATTAGTGATGACAAATGCATTTTTAACCGAAGCAAATACACCTATATTCTGAAAGCCGATTTTCTTCATCCAAGATTTTGGCAATGTATAATTCAAAGTGATATCCGAACAACGCAAGTAACTTCCATCCTCAATATAACGGTCATAAACCACGTTCTTTACATTCGCCGTAGCCGACGGATAAAGATTTGAATGATTCTCTTCCGTCCAGATATTCCGGAATGCTTCTTGTGTCAAATTACCAGCTTGCCGAGAGGGCGTATAATAACGGATATTCGTATTCAATATCTGATTACCATGCACACCATTAAAAGAAGCCGAAACAGACAGGTCTTTCCAGGCAATACGAGTTTGGAAACCATAAGTAAAGTCCGGATTCGGATTGCCTAAAATGGTTTTATCCTTTTCATCCACAACACCATCCTCATTCATATCCACCGCTTTTATATTACCGGCTCCCAAGTCATTGGCCACAGAACTGGAATAATATTTGGTTGATCCGTCAGCAGCCGTATAAGCAACTTTTCCATCTACAATATCTTCCGGCTGAATAATACCTTGAGTCTTATATCCGAAGAACAATCCCGGTGCCTCACCTGCAATGAAAAGATTAGCAATACCAAAATGATCTCCTATAGAAGTTCCCTGATATCCACGCACATTCTTCAAGGTTCCAAAATCTGTCGGTGCAAAACCCAGGTCACCAATTTTTGATTTATTGAAACCAATGTTTCCGCCCAAACTCCAACTCCAACCATTCAAGTTACGGAGAATATCTCCATTCAAACTAATTTCAACACCTTTGTTTTTCAACGAACCTTGATTCAACATCACACTTGCAAAACCACTGGAAGCAGGCAATGAACGCGAAATAAGCAAATCATTGGTTTTTTCTGATATACATCTACTGATCCTGACAGACGGCTGTTGAAAAAAGCAAAATCAAGACCCACATTCCAAGAAGATGTACGTTCCCACTTCAACCCGTCATTCTGCAAATTGCTTACCGCCATTGCCAAAATCTGATCCCCTGTCGCTTTTGCATAATCTATTATTTGTGAATAATCAGAGAAAGTAGCATAGGGATTAATGCCCTGATTGCCTGTAACACCAAAACCTAAACGTATTTTCATTTGATTCAACCAGTTAATGTGCTTCATAAACTCTTCCTGCTCCATACGCCAGGCCAAAGAGAAGGAAGGGAAGTAAGACCATCGGTTACCCCTTTTGAATTTACTTGATCCGTCCGCACGTACAGATGCAGTAAGCAAATATTTATCATAAGCAGAAAGATTGATACGACCTAGATAAGACAGTAACTGATAATCCTTTTGGGTAGGTTGTTCATGAGTCTTCACAGAAGCAAGGTGTAACCCTTTTGTACGTAAGTCAAAATTAGAGAAACGAGTACCCTTCACATTCTTATTCAAGAATGTATGTCCGTCATAAGTTACACCAGCAGTCGCTCCCAGATGAATACCTTTCGCCAAGTCAATATTTAAATTCAATAAGTTCTCTATATTATAATTGGTCTTGTTCAAATTAGCCATGGCTAGCACACCTTGATCATTAGCACCGATAGTGAGCTGCATGCCATACCAACGAGCACGTTCGTTTATATTCACATTTCCTCCGGCACGAAGATTATACGAAAGGTATTTGCAAATATTCCATTTCAAATCCAGACTACCGCCAAAGCTTTTATCATCCGTTATATCATCATAGTCATCCCGCCAGCTATAAACAGTAGTTTTTGCGTCCATGTCCGTTTGTAATGTCGGGTCGTCTGCCGGAATTTCATAAGGAGCTGTATCCAATACTGTACGTGCCAATGAACCGGCAATACCACCTGTCGTATTACCCCCGGTCATCATATCATTTTGTTTGATAGATCCATTCAAAGCAAGCGCCATAGTAACGGACTTTGAAAGGTTAGCCGTAAGGTTTGCACGCAAATCACCTTGTTTAATACCTGTATTGCTCACAATACCTTTTATATCCTTAAAACCACCCGAAACATAATAAGTCATTGCATCCGATCCTCCGCTGACCGATACAGAATAGACTTGAGAGAAAGCAGATGAATAAGCTTCTTTCTGCCAGTTCTTATAACTCAAGACACGATAGTATTCAGGGTTGGTAGGATCTTTTTTATATTTATCCAAGTTTTCACCATACACATAATGCATCTCGCCATTTGCTTGCGGATAGTACTTTTCCTCGCCGGCATTAGCCTTCATATTGGCATAAGCAGCATACTGTTCCAGATTCAACATATTATGCAGGTTACGGGCATCCGCAATGGTAAAGTTTGCAGTCACGTTTACTTTAGCCTTACCTGCTTTCCCTTTTTTAGTCGTAATGATAATAACACCATTCGCACCGCGGGAACCATAAATTGCCGTAGCCGAGGCATCTTTTAATACAGTGATATCTTCAATATCCGCAGGATTCAAAGCACTTAAAGGATCCTGCGCAATCTGGAAATCACCGCCACCCATAGCCGACTCTGCAAATTCCCCAGTGGAAGATTGCGGAACATTATCAATAACATACAGAGGCTGGTTATCTCCACGCAATGAGTTAGCGCCACGAATTGTCACAGAACTGGCAGCTCCCGGAGCAGCCATAGATGAAGTTACATTCAGCCCCGCCACCTTACCTTGCAACAGATTATTAAAAGAAGCTGTTTTAGAAGCATCGTTAGCATCCGGACGCAAGCTGGCGGTAGCACCGGTCAAATCACTCTTTCTTGCCGTACCATAAGCCACTACCACCACTTCATCCAATGTCTGGGTATCATCTTTCAACTGAACATTCAATACTTTTTTTCCACCGACCGGCACTTGCTGGGTCACATAGCCAATAAAAGAAAACACTAATGTAGATTTGGAGTCAGGAACATCAATAGAATAATTGCCATCAAAATCTGTAATGGTTCCCGTGGCTGTACCTTTCACTTGTACATTCACACCGGGCATCCCCTCGTTCGTACTGTCAGTAACTTTACCTGTTACTTTTATCTGCTGGGCAAACACATCTGGAATTGCTGCCACACAGAAGACACACACTAGAAAAACGTTAAAGAGGTTCTTCTTCATAGAATTAAATTTAAATTAGTAATTTATGATAGTTAACATTATTTTAATCTGTGGCAAATGTAGAGGAAAACAGAAGTATAAGGGGTACAATAATCACTATTTTTAAGTCCAAAATTAGCTAAAAAGGTCCATTTCACCGAGAAATAGTCAATTTTAGAGGAGTAATAAACAAAGTCGGAAACCCGGCCATTGTTTTTTTAAGGACAATGACAACCAACCCAAATATAAAAACAAGTATCTTTGTATCTCCAAATATGTTTTTATCCATTAATCAATATATTATGAAACTAAAATTTTCTATTTTAACGATCCTGCTGTTCTTCTTATCAGCATCTTTTCCCTTGGCCGCCCAAAAGGCTCCCCAACCATTTGATATTGACACCCCTTCACTCCGCGTCTTCCTTCCGGCTCCCGAACTGGCGACAGGCCGTGCCATAGTAGCCTGTCCGGGTGGCGGATATGGCGGACTGGCTGTCAACCACGAAGGCTATGACTGGGCACCTTACTTCAACAAACAAGGCATCGCACTGATTGTACTGAAATATCGGATGCCTCATGGTGACCGCACTCTCCCCATCTCGGACGCCGAAGCTGCCATGAAAATGGCACGCGACAGTGCCGATGTATGGAATCTGAATCCATATGATATAGGTATAATGGGCTCCTCTGCCGGAGGACATCTAGCTTCAACCATCGCCACACATGCCCGCCCCGAACTCCGCCCTAACTTTCAAATCCTGTTCTATCCTGTCATCACCATGGATAAATCCTATACTCACATAGGATCTCACGATAATCTTTTAGGTAAGGACGCTTCCGCCGAACTGGAAACCGAATTTTCCAATGAAAAACAAGTAACCAAAGAAACTCCCCGCGCCTTTATCGCCTACAGTGACGATGACAAGACAGTTCCTCCTGCCAATGGGGTAAATTATTACCTGGGGCTGCACAAGAATCATGTACCAGCCGTACTCCATATTTATGCCAGTGGCGGACATGGCTGGGGTATCCGCGAAAACTTCATTTACAAGAATGAGATGTTAAACGATTTATCCGCCTGGTTGCGCAGTTTCAAAGCTCCCCGTAAAGATGCTGTCCGGGTAGCCTGTGTAGGCAACAGCATTACTTACGGAGCAAGAATCAAAAACCGGAGCCACGACAGCTATCCCTCCGTTCTAGGCCGTTTGCTAGGAGATAAATACTGGGTGAAAAACTTTGGAGTCAGCGCACGTACCATGCTGAATAAAGGTGATCGCCCTTATATGAAAGAACAAGCTTATCAACAAGCATTGGCGTTCAACCCCAATATCGTTGTTATCAAACTGGGAACCAATGACAGCAAGTCATTCAACTGGGTACATAAAGCAGATTTCATAAAAGATACACAAACCATGATTGACGCCTTTAAAGCCCTTCCCTCACAACCTGAAATCTATCTATGCTATCCTTCAAAGGCATATCTTACCGGAGAAAGCATTAATGATGATATCATCTCAAAAGAGATTATACCTATGATTAAGAAGGTTGCCAAGAAAAACAAACTGCCTGTCATTGACCTTCACAGCGCAATGGATGGAATGCCGGAATTATTCCCCGACCATATCCATCCCAATGAAGAAGGAGCGAAAGTGATGGCAAAAGCTGTTTACGATGCTATAGCAAAATAAAAGGAAACGAAGGAGCAGACAGGAATTAATCAGCCAAAAAAAGACTTTTTATCGGTTGTACGCATTATTCATACGTCATTTTGTTGTGTTATTCAAGACAATCAACTATTTTTGTTCCCAAACCTTGAGTAAGCAATGAAAACATCTGCCCACAACATACGAATCCTGTCTTTGCTCCTTCTATTCACTCTACTGCATTCTATATCAGAAGCCAAACAGTACTTTTTCCAACAAATCCCCTCTCAAAACGGACTTTCCTCCATGGTACGCTGTATGGAAGTCAGTCAGGAAAAAGGATATGTCTGGATAGGGACACGCTCAGGAATCGGACGATTCGACGGTTACGAACAGCGAAGATATCTGCGCGGTAATGTCACACATATTTTGGAAGATGAAGAACATACCATTTGGGCCATCACAGAAAAGGGAGTATTCCGCTACAATGAAAAAGAAGACAAGTTTACCCTTGTGCGGGATAAAGACAACAATCCGGTAATAGCCAGTTCTCTTTGCCTATGGGAGGACGGAGTAATCTTCGGGGGAAGAGGCAGTCTATACAAATACAACTATGAAGACCATATTATCAACCTGTTCCATACGTTGAAGCCGAACGGCAAGTATCATATTTCCAATCTTTACCAATGGGATTCCCGCACTCTCCTGGCCACCAACCGATGGGCAAAAGCTCTGTTTATTGATATCGCTACGGGCAACACCCGTCCTGTTCCCTTCAACAGTGAACAGATTATCTCACTGTTGATTGATAAAAAAGGGAATGTATGGGTAGCTCATTACAATCAGGGAGTAAGCTGTTATGACCGCAATGGAAAACAATTACAGACCTATCATACACAAAACTCTCCCCTCAAAACCAATGTAGTGCTATCATTAGAAGAGCATAACGGACAAATATGGATGGGTACAGACGGAGGAGGAATCCATATTCTCAATCCGCAGACCGGCAAGATATCGACATTGAGGTACATTCCGGGAGATCGTTACTCCTTGCCTGCCAACTCTATTCTTTGTCTATATAACGACAAAAGCGACAATATGTGGGCAGGAAGTGTACGTAACGGATTAATCAATATTAAAGAGGTAGGAATGAAAACCTATCAAGACGTACTGCCGGGACAGAATTACGGACTGAGTGAGAAAACAATCCTATCCATTTATCAGGACCATGACAATCAAATATGGATCGGAACAGACGGAGGGGGCATCAACCTCTTCGACCCGGCCACCGGAAAGTTTCATCACATACTTTCTACCTGGGAAGAAAAGGTGGCTTCCATCACCGGCATGGACAAAGACCATCTGCTGGTTTCGCTATTCAGCCAAGGCCTGTTTATCTTTCATAAAGAAACCCACCGATATCAGCCGCTTGTCATTATCAACGACAGCATTAATGATATTTTATGCCATCGGGGAAAAACAGTCAATGTATATCAAAATACTCCTGAAACCATTTTGATGTTATCCGAAACACCTTATAAATACCATATTGGTAAAAAGCAATTCATTCCCATCACCAAGGGAAAAGGCATCACTGATATTGTCGGTACATTGTTACCCATAAACAGCACAGGAGAGGATTGCTATCTGCACGATTTGGAACATATCTATCAAATCAACTCCAGCCTCAACGAACTGGAACTTATATTTACCTGTCAAACAGACACCGTGTTCAATTCTGTTTCACAAGACGAGAACGGATTGCTATGGATAGGCAGTAACCATGGTTTAAGTTATTATAATCCGGGTACAAAGCAATATACCCCTGTCTCCAATACCCTGATTAATGAAATAAGCTCGCTCATTTGTGACCGGCAAGGACGTGTATGGATAGGAACGGAAGAAAAGTTATTCGCATATCTGATTAAAGAAAAGAAGTTCATCTTATTCGGTGAACCGGACGGAGTGGTACAAAACGAATATCTGGAGAAACCCCGGTTGCTCTCTTCATCCGGAGATGTCTATATGGGAGGTGTAAACGGCTTGCTACATATCAACCGGCACTTACCTGACGACCCCGCACTTCTCCCCACTCTCCAACTGGCCGACATCCTAGTGGGCGGAGAACGTGTCTACGACCGGATATCAAACGACCACCAACTCAGTGTCAATGAAAAAAGTAAACCGATCATCATCAAAATCATCACCCGTGATAAGGATATTTTCCGCAAACCCATGTATAGATACACCATTACAGGACTGAACGGACAAAACATCTATTCTTATTTACCGGAAATAAACTTAAGCAGTCTGCCAACAGGCAGTTATCACATAAAAGCCGCCTGTAGTACCCGCAACGGTGACTGGACAGCAGACTATGATATTCTTACCCTGACAGTACTGCCTCCCTGGTATAAATCCGGCTGGTTCATCCTAAGTTGCACCCTTTTTATCTTCATCAGTGTCATCCTCACTTTCATCCTGATATTGCGCAACAAAGAAACCAAGCTAAAGTGGGCAATGAAAGAACATGAACAGCAGGTATACGAAGAAAAAGTACGCTTTCTCATCAACATCAGCCATGAGCTTCGGACTCCACTGACCTTGATACATGCACCCTTGAAACAACTAATGGACAAACTTACCGCCGACAACGAAAATTATCCGTTGATCCAAAGCATCTGTAAACAATCTGAACGGATGAAGAACATTCTGAATACTGTTCTGAATGTTCGCAAAATGGAAGTAGGACAAAGCACACTCCATATCCAGAGCATACAATTGGATGAATGGGCGGAGCAACTGATTTCCGATTTTAAACCGGAAGCCTCCGTCAGAGGCATCACACTCGTCTATCAACCTGAGCCGGAGATTCAAACCTTGTGCTTCGACAAAGAAAAATGTACCACTATCCTGACCAACCTATTAATTAACGCATTGAAATATACTCCCGATGAGAGTACAATCAGCATTTCAACCCGTTTGTCGGAAGACAGGACAAGAGTACGCATATCCATTTCCGACCAAGGTCCGGGACTGAAAGATGTGGATACCAACAATCTCTTTGTCCGCTTTTACCAAGGCAACAACAGTCGTCCCGGCACAGGAATCGGATTGTCCTATTCTAAAATACTGGTCGAACAACACGGAGGCAACATTGGAGCCTACGACAACAAGAATTTCGGAAGTCCGGGAGCCACTTTCTGGTTCGAACTTCCATTAAATACCGAACCGGGAAATATCACGCTGCACCCACAAGAATATCTGAATACACTTTTGGCACCCACGCAAGAAACAGAAAGCATTCCCGAACAACAGGAAGAAAATAAAACAGCCCCAAGCCATACCTTATTAATAGTAGATGACAACAAAGACCTGACCGATTATCTGGCAACAGCCTGAAAGACCGGTTTAAGACAATATGGGTAGCCGCCGATGGAGAGGAAGCATTGCGTCTTTGCCGGGAAAAACGTCCTCATATAGTTGTAAGCGATATCCAAATGCCCCATATGAACGGCTATGAGCTATGTAAACAAATAAAAGAAGATTTGGAAATAAGCCATATCCCGGTTATCCTGCTCACTGCACGTAATGACGAAGAAAGCCAACTATATGGTTATAAAAACGGAGCAGACGCCTACATCACAAAACCTTTTGAAGTAAGTATGCTGTATGCAATTGTCTGTAGCCAACTGCATAACCGGGAACGGATGCGTACCCGCTATACAGACATCGGTCCTCTGCCGCCACCCGAAGAAGGAACCTTCAGTTCGGCCGATGAAGAATTTTTAAATCGCCTGAATCAGATAATCACAGAACATCTGGATAACGAACAGTTGGGTATTCCATTCATTTGCAACAAAATAGGAATCAGCAGAGCTTCTTTATACAATAAGCTGAAAGCATTGACAGATATGGGAGCCAACGACTATATAACCAAAATACGTATGGAGAGAGCTATCTGGCTTATTCTCCATACAGAACTCAGTGTCAATGACATAGCAGATAAGACAGGATTCTCGACCGCCAGATATTTCAGCACTGTATTCAAACAGCATACAGGTTGTTCCCCTACCCAATACAGAGAGAAACCGCCTGTCAACACTCAATAACCCTATAAAACCCTGTTTTCATTCCATGTTATGTTAATTTCCGACCATTTATAATAATAAATGATATATAACATGGAATAAAAGCAGAGATATAGTGCATTATCCAAATGAAAGAGTTTACTTTGTCCAACAAACAATTAGAGATTTATTCTAGTTTTATTCTCATCATGTATCTTCTCAGTTATCCACATTGAGTATATTCATTCCTGATTTAGAGCTTCTTGAAATTTCGTTGTTAGATTATTAATTTTTTATATTGACAGTTATGAATATGTATGTTGGAAACCTTAGCTACAACGTTAAGGAAGTAGATTTGAGAGAAGTTATGGAAGAGTATGGAACAGTAGGCTCAGTCAAGTTAATCATTGACCGTGATACAAGAAGATCAAAAGGTTTCGCCTTTGTCGAAATGCCGGAAACTTCAGAAGCTTCAAACGCTATCAAACAGTTGAACGGCGTAGAATATGCCGGTCGTCCAATGGTAGTAAAAGAAGCCTTACCCAGAAATTAATAGAGTAAACTTGATAGACAAAGAAAAAGGATTTTCCTGCATGGAAAATCCTTTTTCTTTGTCTATCAAGTTTTAATGAATACTGCTTACATACACCAGCTACCACTCTATAAATTTACCACGAGCTCTGCGTTCCGCCAACATCTGTGTAAGAAAACGCTGGCGGTCCTTGGCTATGTAACGCCGGGCAAAAATATTAGGAACAGCTACCCCCAAGGCTATACAGAAAATGATAAGCGCCGAGTTAATACCATTGGAAAAAGCAAGTGTCACTTCTCCTACCACTCCACGCATATTGATAAGCGCCAGCAACGAACGATACATCAAGACACCGGGAACCATCGGAATGACAGAAGGAATAGTCAGCACATGATTAGGAACATGAAACCAATGAACGGCTTTGACAGCTATCAAACTCACGACAAAGCTTCCCATAAACGAACCGATCACCGGACCATATCCTAATTCAAAGTTTACAAAGTTACGGGTACATACTGCAATTATTCCACCTACAGCCACCACCCACAACAAACGTCTCTGCACATTAAATATAGTGGCGAATCCCATAGCCGCAATAGCAGCCGCAACAGCATATACCCAATAAGCATCGTGCGGCACCATGCTCAGTTCACTGAACTTCTGGTCGATAGTCACATCACTCATCACCAGCAGCCTCAAGGCAAAAGCGATACCAAACGCCATGCCTCCTACCATCATTACCGTGTTGGCTGCACGCGTAATACCTACCAACAAGTGATTGTCAATCATATCGTCCACAAAATTTATCAGCGGCACACCGGGGACTATATATAAGGTACAGGCCAGCAACGGATGATACGGAGTGGAAGATAAACCTGAAAAAGAAAACGCATAAGCCAGACAAGTACATAAAAATGCAGAGATCGCAATACTCATATATACATTGATACCGAACTCAATGCAACGGGCACGGGTACGGAACCCCACAAAAGTACAAATAGCCGTAATCAGAAAAGCAATCCAGTCACCACCAAACAGCTTGCAGAACCCTCCACAGGCAAACCCGGTACAGATTGCCACGACATAGGGGGTATAATTACGCTCCTGACGAGCAATCTTCTCCAGTTCTTCCTCGTATTTATCCAATGAATAATCCTGCTCAATGGCACGCCACGAAAGTTTACTGATTTTTGAAATGGCTTCCATATTGATGCCATGTTTCTCGCATTTCTGAAACTTGGAAAAAGAGTGCTTCTCGTCACTCACATTGACCATCAGCATCGTCCACCGGATATCAATATGCAGTTTCTCTTCCGGAATGCCCAGATAAGCGGCCACGCGCTTCATGTTTCTTTCAATCCGGTTAGTGTCTGCCGCACTCTCCATCAGCAGCTTGCCGGTACGTAATAAAAGGTCTAGTTTACGGCGCAATAGCAGCACCTCTTGTTCATTTGTTGTCTCGTTCATCTTCTTTTTACCTCAATTTTGTTTACTCTGACAGGAAACAGGTTGTTTTTTCGGGGTGCAAAGGTACAAAAAGTATATGATATTCATAACTAAATGTAGGAACAGAAATGAAATTGTCGTATCTTTGACCCGAAATAATTAAGTTAGATATGGTAACATTCAAAGAATTCTTTTCATTCAAGAATAACCGCTTCTTCTGGCTCAATCTGATAGCGATGGTAGTGGTCATTGTGGCAGCAGCCTGGGGAACCCTTCAATGGCTGGACAGCTATACACGCCACGGCGAAGCAGTGGTAGTGCCCGATGTAAAAGGAATGAATCTGCGGATCGCAGAAAATGAACTCGACAAGCAGTCACTAAAATCAATCGTCATAGACTCCAGCTATGTAAAAGGAATAGCCCCCGGTGCTATTCTGGAACAGAATCCCGCCGGTGGCTCCAAGGTGAAGTCGGGCAGAACCGTCTATCTGACCGTCAATGCAGACAGCGCCCCCAAGGTAGCCATTCCCGATGTCATGGATAATAGTTCTCTCCGCCAGGCCGAAGCTAAATTACGTGCATTAGGTTTTAAAATAACCGAACCCGAATATATCAGCGGCGAAAAAGACTGGGTATACAGCATAAAATACCGAGGACGCGACTTGAAAGCCGGAGAAAAGGTTCCTCACGAAGCCGTACTGACACTCACGGTAGGCAACGGCAATGAAACCATGCCCGAAGATTCTGCATTGGTAAATGAATCCGGAACTGCGAACGATGACAAACCGGTGGTAGACGAATCCTGGTTTTAAACTTAACACACAGTGATGATGAAAGAAGAATATGTGGATGAACTGGACGATACACTGGATGATGTGGAACCGGTAGTGGACAACCCTGCCGAACTGTATGAACATTTCCGTGTAGTAGTAGACAAAGGACAGTCACAGGTGCGCGTGGACAAATATTTGTTCGAACGGCTTGTCAACTCTTCGCGCAACCGTATTCAGAAGGCTGCCGACGCCGGTCTTATCATGGCGAACGGCAAACCGGTGAAAAGCAGTTATAAAGTAAAGCCTTGCGACGTGCTGACGGTGATGATGGACCGTCCACGTTATGATAATGATATCATTCCCGAAGATATTCCATTGGATATAGTCTATGAGGACAACGATTTGATGGTAGTCAACAAACCGGCCGGACTGGTAGTGCATCCGGGATGCGGAAACTACCACGGCACGCTGGTCAACGCCATAGCATGGCATCTGAAAGACAATCCCAAATACGACCCTAACGATCCGCAAGTGGGATTAGTCCACCGTATAGACAAAGATACCTCAGGCCTGCTCGTGGTAGCCAAGACCCCCGATGCCAAGACTCATTTGGGACTTCAGTTCTACAACAAGACCACCAAACGTAAATACAATGCTCTGGTATGGGGTGTCGTAGAAAATAACGAAGGAACCATAGAAGGGAATATAGGACGAAACCCCAAAGACCGCATGCAAATGGCCGTACTGAGTGACCCCGCCCAAGGAAAACACGCCGTCACCCACTATCGGGTACTGGAACGTCTGGGCTATGTCACGCTGGTAGAGTGTGTACTTGAAACGGGACGCACCCACCAGATACGTGTCCACATGAAGCACATCGGACACACGCTGTTCAACGATGAGCGTTATGGCGGAAACGAAATTTTAAAAGGAACTCATTTTAGTAAATACAAACAATTCGTAAACAACTGTTTCGAGACCTGCCCCCGCCAGGCATTACACGCCATGACGCTGGGCTTTGTCCATCCCCGTACAGGCGAAGAGATGTTCTTCACCTCTCCGCTGCCCGAGGATATGACAAACCTGATAGACAAGTGGAGAAACTATATCAGTAACAGAGAAGAACTATGAAACGTACTATTGCCATAGTAGCCGGAGGAGATTCCAGCGAACTTGTCGTTTCCTTGCGCAGTGCACAGGGACTTTACTCTTTCATTGACAAAGAGCGTTATAACCTATATATAGTAGAGATGGAAGGGCATCGGTGGGAAGTAGTCCTTCCGGACGGCTCCAAAACCCCGATAGACCGTAATGACTTCAGTTTCATGGAGAACGGCGAAAAGAAACAATTCGACTTCGCTACATCACCATCCACGGAACTCCGGGGGAAAACGGTATCCTGCAAGGTTACTTCGACCTGTTAGGAATCCCCTACTCCAGTTGTAACGTACTGGTATCGGCCATGACTTTCAATAAATTCACCTGCAACCAATACCTGAAAGGCTTCGGTATCCGCGTAGCCGAATCACTGATCCTGCGTAAAGGATTTGAAATTACAGACGAAGAAGTAATCAACAAAATCGGTCTGCCTTGTTTCATCAAGCCCAACGCCGGCGGTTCCAGCTTCGGTGTCACCAAAGTAAAGACTAAGGAAGATATACAACCCGCCATCGAAAAAGCTTTCGAGGAAAGTGACGAAGTAATGATTGAAGCCTTTATGAAGGGAACGGAAATCACCTGCGGCTGTTACAAGACCTCGGACAAGGAAGTGGTGTTCCCCATCACCGAGGTGGTAAGTGCCAACGAATTCTTTGACTATGGAGCCAAATACAACGGCGAGTCACAGGAAATCACACCTGCCCGCCTGCCCGAAGATACAGCCGAGCGTGTACGTCTGCTCACCTCGGCCATTTATGACATTCTGGGATGCTCCGGCCTTATCCGCATTGACTATATCATTACCGAAGGCGAAAAAGTAAACTTGCTCGAAATCAATACCACTCCGGGCATGACAGCTACCAGCTTCATTCCCCAACAGGTGCGTGCAGCAGGATTGGATATAAAAGATGTGATGACTGACATTATAGAAAATAAATTTTAGTGATATCACTGACTAACCTTTATAAATTATGAACATACCAGCTGAATTTAACGAGATTCGTCCGTACACTCCCGAAGAGTTGCCGCAAATCTATGAAGAATTAATCGCTGATCCCGCTTTCCGGACAGTGGTAGAGTCTGTTATGCCGGGCGTACCTTTCGAAGGTCTTGCCATGAAGATGCGTCAATGCAAAACAAACCTGGAATTCCAAAAAGCGTTCTTTTACGGACTATTATGGGATTTAGTGAAAAAAACAGCCAACGGACTGACATTCGACTGTTCCGCCTTGTCCGACTTAACCCGGAACTACACTTTCATCTCCAATCATCGTGATATTATTCTGGACTCGGCTTTTCTATCTATCCTACTGATAGACAACGGAATGACAACCGTAGAGATCGCCATCGGCGACAACCTGCTCATCTACCCATGGATTCATAAGCTGGTACGTGTCAATAAATCATTCATCGTGAAACGCGGCCTCAACATGCGGCAGAAACTGGAAGCATCTGCTTGATGTCGCGCTACATGCATTTCGCCATGAAGGAAAAACATGAGAATTTATGGATAGCGCAACGTCAGGGACGTGCCAAAGATTCCAATGACCGTACCCAGGACAGTGTATTGAAAATGATGGCCATGGCAGGTGAAGGCGATGTTACCGAAAGACTGAAAGAACTGAACATCGTTCCGCTAGCCATTTCTTACGAATACGACCCGTGTGACTTCCTGAAAGCAAAAGAGTTGCAGCAAAAACGCGATGACGAACATTTCCAGAAAAGCCCCGAAGACGACCTGATCAATATGCAGACCGGCCTTTACGGATACAAGGGACGCATCCATTTCCAGACCTCCGCCTGTCTGAATCATGAACTGGACGAACTGAAAGAACTCAATTTGCCGAAATGTGATTTGTTTACCGCCATATCGGAAACCATAGACCGGCATATCCACAGCAGTTACCGCCTGTTTGCAGGTAATTATGTGGCGTGTGACCTCTTGATGGGAGACAACCGTTTCACGGCCGAGTACACAGAAGAAGAAAAAGAGCACTTTGAAAAATATCTGGAACAGCAGATTGCCAAAGTCGATCTTCCCAACAAAGACACCGCCTTCCTGCGTCATGCTTTGCTGACTATGTATGCCAATCCGCTCATCAATTACCTGAAAGCGGCAAAAGGATAAGAACGTTTACCGTAAAGGGTGGATGTTACAGTCCACCCTGAAAAAGAAAATAATAAACATGAGGAAAGTCGTTATTTTATCTTTTCTAACCTCTTTGCTTCTCGGCGCGTGCGGTGAAGACGACTATGTATATCCTAATGTTCTGACAGATATGATCGACTTGAAAACCGACCATACAGGAACCGGACGGTATCTGATAACGGATGAAGGGACAGAGTGGCGCATCCAGTCACGTACCGGTCTTGACGGACTGGCACCAGACACCACGTACCGCACGGTTACCATGTACGCTCCATTGACAGACTCGGAAGAAGCAGAAAAAGAAGCCATGCTTTACAATACCCAACTGGTTATTTCTCCTGTTCCTTTGTCCGAATCTAAATTCAAGGAGATAAAGACCGACCCGGTAGCCATTCAAAGCATTTGGCGGGGTGGGAATTACCTGAACCTGATTTTACAAGTCAAAGTCAAAGACCAGAAACACGGTTATCACTTTATTGAGAACAAACTGGAGAACAAAGACGGAGAACAAACATTATACTTGACACTCTATCATGACAGGAATAATGACATCGAAGGTTTCAACCGTAAAGTCTATCTGTCTGTTCCCTTGTGGCATACGCCGGCAAACTGCATAAAGGCGATAAGATTGTATTCAACATCCGTACTTACAAAGAAGGTATGACTAGTCGTATCTTTTATTTTTAGCAAACAAAAACATCAAAACATTCCATTTTATGATAAAGACCATCTATTTTGTATTCTTCATCTGCGCATTCTCACTAGGATTATGGGCATGTACTGGCAAAGACAGTGACAAATTCAAGAATCTTTCCTCCGACCAGTTTGAGGAAATGATACAGGACAAGACCATCCAACTGGTTGATGTACGCACGGTAGCCGAATATTCCGAAGGCCATATACCGGGCAGCATCAATATCAATGTATTGGACAATGAGTTTGGCACAAACATCGAGGAGCTTCTTCAAAAAGACCGCCCTGTAGCCGTTTACTGCAAAAGTGGAAGACGCAGCCGCAATGCCGCCAACATTCTGGTAAAAAAAGGATTCAAGGTGTATAATCTGGATAAGGGTATCCTGGACTGGAAGGAATTAGGGAAGGAAATAAGTTTTTAACCGTTTTTTTCCTTCAAATCCTTCATTATGGCTTAGCAAGTTGATTTACTGCCACTTATTATGAAGGATTTTTTTCAATCCTTCATAAATTCTTCATCTCTGTAAGTTTGTCCCAGACTCCCCCCCCGCCCGGTCTTCTATTTCCGAGGCGAGACCTTGTTCTCTTGAATGGCAATCTTGCCACGCGCTATCTTATATAGTCAAGCCAAGGATACACACAGTTTTTCGTCCGATAGAAATCGTTGCGCTGCCCTTTCCTGTTTATCGTTTCACCTTAGTGATGAAGTTTTATCACTAAGGTGATCAATTTCATCACATGGGTGATACGGTTTCATCACTAAGGTGAAACGATAAATTGAAAAGGAAGAATACGTCATTCCGACTGCCGGTTATTCCAACCCTTCCAGCATTCTCTTTAAAACAACTGTAGCAGAAATTTCCCGGTTGGCCGCTTCAGGAATAACCAACGAAGTAGGCGCTTCAATCACCTCATCGGTCACAATCATGTTTCTTCTCACCGGCAGACAATGCATAAAGAAAGCATCGTTTGTCACTGCCATGTGCGCTGCATCTACGTCCAGTTCATATCCTTGCTCAGGATCTTTCCATAGTCGGCAGGACGGGTGACACCGGGACATGCCCAGTTCTTGGCATAGATAAAGTCAGCCCCTTCAAAGGCTTTCATCTGGTTGTATTCCACCTTCGCTCCACGGACAAACTTCGGGTCCAGCTCATAGCCTTCGGGATGAGTGATGACAAAATCCACATCGGCCTCGTTCATCCAGTCGGCAAACGAGTTGGGAACGGCCTGAGGCAATGCACGCGGATGCGGCGCCCAAGTCAAGACCACCTTGGGACGGTCTTTCTTCTTATACTCCTCGATAGTAATCAGGTCGCGAAAGCCTGCAACGGATGACCGGTAGCGGCTTCCATGGAGAATACAGCTTGCCGGAATACTTGATGAACTGATTCAGAATCTTTTCGGTATAATCATCCTCGCGGTTCTCAAAATGAGCGAACGAACGCACACCGATGATATCACAATAAGAAGCCATCACCGGAATAGCTCCAGTAAATGTTCACTCTTGTCGCCATCCATAATGACACCGCGCTCAGTTTCCAGCTTCCATGCACCTTGGTTCACATCAAGCACAATCACATCCATGCCCAAGTTACGGGCTGCCTTCTGGGTGCTCAAACGGGTACGCAGACTGTTGTTGAAGAAAATCAGCAGGCAAGTCTTATGCTTTCCCAGGGTTTCATATTTGTAGCGGTCTTTCTTGATTTCGAAAGCTTCGGCAAGGGCACTCTTCAAGTCGCCCAAATCGTGTACGTTTGTAAAGTATCTCATAATTTTTTCATTTATAGTATTATTGTCTTATTTGTCCATCCCCCTGAATAATCCACTTGTATGTGTTCAGTTCCTCCAGTCCCATCGGACCACGGGCGTGAAGCTTCTGCGTGCTGATACCTATTTCCGCTCCCAGTCCGAACTCACCTCCATCGGTGAACGAAGTAGGCACATTCACATAGACACAAGCCGCATCCACCATCTTCATAAAATAATCGGCCGCCCGGTCATTCTCCGTCACAATACATTCACTATGTCCCGAACCATAAATAGAAATGTGGGCCACAGCCGCCTGTATGGTCATAGTCGCCGTCACTGCCATTTTGTAGTCCAGAAACTCTGTTCCGAAAGTATCCGTAGAAGCATGTTTCAGCAAGTGGGAAGGGTAAGAAGTCTTCAGATAATTGTAACACAAGTCATCGGCATAGATTTCCACGTTGTCCTGCTGCAAGCCGCTACAAAGAGTGGAAAGATCGGTCAGCCGGTTCACATCTACAATCAGACAGTCCAAGGCATTGCACACGCTGACACGGCGTGTCTTGGCGTTGCGGATAATGGCGGCTCCTTTCGCCACATCACCCTCCTTGTCAAAATAAACGTGACACACACCGGCTCCTGTCTCGATAACGGGAATCGTGGCGTTCTGCCGCACATAGTCTATCAGCCCCTTGCCGCCGCGGGGAATAATCAGATCCACATAGCCGCGGGCATGGAGCAGCGCGTCGGCCGAATCATGTCCTGCCGGCAACAATGCCACCAGATAAGGAGACAAGTGGGCTACATCCAGCAAGGTATTCCGGATAATCTCCACCAGGATACGGTTGGAGAAATCGGCATCGCTCCCCCCCTTTAATATACAGGCGTTGCCGGATTTGAAACAAAGTGCAAACACATCCAAAGTCACATTAGGACGAGCTTCATAAATAATGCCTATCACCCCGAAAGGCACACTTACCTTGGTCAGCTTCATGCCATTGGGACGCACGGCCTGGCTCAGTATCCTTCCCGATGGAGAAGGCAGCGTGGCTACCTGTCGTATGCCTTGGGCTATGGCGTGAATACGTTCCGCCGTCAGTTTGAGACGGTCATATTTGGGATTCGACGGATCCATCGCTGCCAGATCCTTGGCGTTCTCTTCCAGAATCCGGTCCGTAGCAGCCTCCACCCTGTCGGCCAATGCATACAAGGTGTCATTGATGATCTCCTCCTTGCAGAAAGCAAGAGATCCTTTTGCCTGCCGCACCTGTTTAAAAATATCTTTTATCTGTTCCATAGTCACTTCATTTTATCTAAATCATTACCACACCGCATCAGTCCAAATACAAATAATCATAGTGTACCATAGGTTTCTGTCCATGTTTCCCCTGCAATGCACGCGCTTCTGCCGAATCAAATCCGATGCGTCCCACTCCTATCTGCCTGCCCCGGTGGTCTATGATTTTCACTATATCATCTTTTTCAAATTCCCCTTCTATGCGGACCACTCCCACAGGAAGCAGGCTTACCGCCTTCTGTCCTTTCAACACTTTCACGGCCTGTTCGTTCAAATGCAACTCGCCTTTGGCAAAGCCTTCGCTATGGGCAATCCACTTTTTCACGCTGGATACTCCGCCTTCTGCCGGAATAAAGCGCGTACAAACCGTCTCTGCCGGATGTTGCAGCAAATCGACCAGAATATGGTCTTTCTTGCCGTTGGCTATAATGACGGTAATGCCTCATCGGCCACTTTACGGGCAATGGTAGTCTTGGTCAGCATACCGCCCCGGCCGAATCCCGATTTCTCCGTCTGTATATAGTCCGAAAGATCCTTTCCCTGCTCCACCTCCCGTATCACCTGCGTACCGGGGTAGAAGGAGAACCATTGTATATGCCGTCAATATTGCTCAGTATGATTAACGCCTGCATATCCATCATGGAAGCGATCATTCCCGAAAGCTCGTCATTGTCTGTAAACATCAGTTCGGTGACCGAAATGGTATCATTCTCATTTACGATAGGTATGACACCGTTCTCCAGCATCACCATCATACAGTTGCGCTGGTTCAGGTAATGACGGCGCGTGCCGAAACTTTCTTTCGTAGTCAGCACCTGCCCGACGGGAATACCGTGTTCGCGAAACAGCTCATAGTACCGGTTGATCAGTTTTGCCTGGCCCACCGCCGAGAAAAGCTGCCTTTGCTCCACGCTATCCAATTTCTTGGAAGGCTTGATCTCGCTGCGTCCCGAAGCTACCGCCCCGGATGAAATCAGAATGACTTCCACCCCGCTTTGCGCAATTCCGCCACCTGGTCTACCAATGCCGACATACGCGTCACATCCAGCGTACCGTCTTTACGCGCCAACACATTACTACCGATCTTTACTGCTATTCTTGTAAACTGAACTGCCATTTCTCTTGTTATTTTAGAAACACAAATATAGATATTAAAATCAATCTGTAAAGTCAAATAAGCCAAAAATTAACCTTTATCGTATTTGTGTGCATGTATTTTAATTCTCATCTTTGCAAAATGAAAATATATAACGATAATATTCAATAGGCAAACGTATGGTTAAAGCTATTTTTTTCGATATTGACGGTACACTGGTTTCTTTTGAAACACATAAGATTCCTGCTTCGACCCAAGAAGCATTAAAGACACTTCGTGATAAAGGCATTAAAATATTTATTGCTACCGGACGCCCACAATGTTTAATAAACAACCTGGGTGACTTAGAGTTTGACGGGTATATCACCGTAAACGGAAGCTATTGTTTTACCGCCGGCCACCAGCCCATTTATAAAGGTTGCATCCCGCAAGAAGACATTGAACGGCTTATCACTTTTCAACAGAAATATCCGGTACCTTTCGTTTTTGCATACGGCAATGAAATGTTCGTCACTGAAGTGAATGACAGAGTACAGGCTGTTTCCGATCTGATTGAAATTCCTGTTCCCCCTGTCGCCTCCATAGAAGAAGCCCGTGGAAAAGACATCCTGCAAATAATGGGGTACTTTACGGCCGAAGAGGAAAAAGAAACAGATATATTCGGCAAAGTGCTGACCCATTGCGAGCCAATGCGCTGGTATCCATTGTTTGCCGACATCATTGCACGGGGCAACAGTAAAAGTACGGGAATAGACAAGGTACTGGAATATTTCGGCATCAACCTGAAAGACACCATGGCTTTCGGTGACGGCGGCAATGATATCCCCATGCTGAAACACGTAGCCACAGGGATAGCTATGGGAAACGCCGAACCTCATGTAAAAGCTGTGGCCGACTATGTGACCACCTCCGTAGATGAAGACGGAATAGCCAATGCGTTGAAACATTTCGGATTAATCTAAAGAAGGTTCGATAAAAGGAAAATGAATGCAGAGAGTATCCTCATGAGAGATCCCAAACTAAGGTTTTTCATGTCGTTTATTAATTTAAGAGATGCAAAGATATTCATTTACTTCTTATTAATTCGTTTCTTGTTTTGATTTCTTGACCCATTTTTCCAGAAAACTCTTTATCTTTACGCAAAATATTTATTAATTGCGAATCTATGAAGAAAACCAATTCTATCCTTTGCGCATTTGTATTGGCAGGCTCGCTCTTCGGCTGTTCCACAACACAGCAGAAGACAGGCGAAACTGACTACACGCAGTATGTTAACACGTTCATCGGAGCAGCAGACAACGGACATACCTTTCCCGGTGCCTGCCGTCCTTTCGGCATGATCCAGACAAGCCCCGTAACCGGAGCTGTCGGCTGGAGATATTGTTCGGAATATGTGTACACCGACTCCCTGATATGGGGATTTACCCAGACACACCTTAATGGAACAGGGTGTATGGACCTGGGAGACATCCTGGTGATGCCGGTTACCGGAACACGCGCCCGTGCCTGGGACGCTTATCGCAGCCACTTCCCCAAAGACAAGGAAGCAGCGACTCCCGGATACTACACCGTAGAGCTGGCCGACCCCGGCGTGAAGGCCGAACTGACCGCCTCTCCCCATGCCGCCCTGCACCGTTATACCTATCATAACGCCGACTCGGCATCTGTATTGATTGACCTTCAGCACGGACCTGCGTGGAACGAAAACCAATACCATTCGCAAGTACAAAGTTGCGAAACCAATTGGGAAGATGCACAAACCTTGACCGGACATGTACGCAACAGCGTATGGGTGAACCAGGATTACTTTTTTGTTATGAAGTTCAATCGTCCCGTCATAGATACCCTGTATCTGCCCATGGCCGAAACTGAAAAAGGGAAACGCATCATCGCTACTTTTGACATGAAGCCGGGAGAGGAACTGCTGATGAAAGTAGCCATGTCCACCACCGGCGTGGATGGAGCCAAAAAGAATATGGAAGCGGAAATAGCCGACTGGAATTTTGAAGGAGTGAAGCAAGCAGCCCACAACGAATGGAACAATTATCTGAGCCGCATTGAAGTAACGGGTACGGATGACGAGAAGACCAACTTCTATACCAGCTTCTACCATGCCCTGATACAGCCCAACCAAATCTCGGACGTAAACGGATGGTACCGTAATGCAGCCGATTCCATCGTTAAAGCCGGTAACGGAGCTTTTTATTCCACTTTCTCTTTATGGGACACTTATCGCGCCGCCCACCCGTTTTACACCTTAATGGTTCCTGAAAAAGTAGACGGATTCGTCAATTCATTGGTAGAACAGGCTGAAGTACAGGCTTCCTGCCTATCTGGGGACTTTGGGGAAAAGAGACATATACCATGATTGGCAACCACGGTGTTTCAGTTATCGCCGAAGCGTACCGCAAAGGGTTCCGGGGTTTTGACGCCGAACGTGCCTTCAATGCTATCAAAAATACCCAGACCGTATCTCATAAACTGAAATCCGATTGGGAAACTTATATGAAATACGGTTATTTCCCTACAGACTTGATTAAGACAGAATCAGTATCCTCCACACTGGAATCGGTATATGACGATTATGCCGCAGCCGATATGGCCCAACGTATGGGTAAAGAGGAAGATGCCGCTTATTTTGCCAAACGTGCCGATTTTTATAAGAACCTGTTTGATAAAGAAACGCAGTTCATGCGTCCCCGTAATGCTGACGGAAGTTGGAAATCTCCCTTCAACCCTAGTCAGGTTGCCCACATGGAAAGTACCGGTGGAGACTATACCGAAGGTAATGCATGGCAGTACACCTGGCATGTGCAACATGATGTGCCGGGGCTTATTGAGTTATTCGGCGGAGAACAGGCATTCTTAAACAAATTGGATTCTTTGTTCACCTTGAAACTGGAAACCACCCAGGCAGATGTTACCGGCTTGATCGGTCAATATGCACACGGCAACGAACCCAGCCATCACATTACTTATTTATATACGTTGGCAGGCCGCCCCGAACGTACCCAGGAACTGATCCGTGAAATCTTTGATACGCAATATCGTCCCGAACCCGACGGACTCTGTGGCAATGACGACTGCGGACAGATGTCAGCATGGTATATGTTCTCGGCTATGGGGTTCTATCCGGTAGATCCGGTAAGTGGCAATTATGTCTTCGGCGCTCCGCAGCTGCCTGAAATCGTTTTGAATCTGGCCGACGGAAAGACTTTCACGATCATTGCCGAAGGATTGTCAAAGGAACACAAGTACATTGACAGCATCACACTGAACGGTGAACCCTATACAAAGAATTATATCTCGCATGAAGATATTTTGAAGGGTGGGACTTTGGTGTATAAGATGAAATAAGGAATCTACCTCATTACAGGAAGAGGGTATAACAGCCGGCTCCGGCTATATACCCTCTTCCTGCTTTCTGTTCCTGATGCTTTTCAAAGGATCATAATGCTCCAGGTATTTATGCCCTTATCCATGAAACATGATCATTATCAGCATAACTTCTGTTTTAGATATCTTGTAATTGCCATATTAAATTGTTGCCATGAACCATGTCAAGTCAGAACATGATATAATGGGCAAAACAAAAATACAACTCTTATATTTGCTCAATCCAAACTTTATTGCGTTATTTGCGTTACATGTTTTATGTAACATAAAAACTGCAATGAAGAGTATTTCTACTAATCCATTTTTAATAACCGGTTACCAAGGACCCGACTATTTCTGTGACCGCGAAAAAGAAACAGCTTCTTTAATGTCAGCATTAAAGAATGGCAGAAATATTACATTAACGTGAGTTCGAAATAAAATCAAAAAATAGCAAGTTGTCCGTCATTGACAAACTTTACGTCAATGGCGGGCTTTTTTTCAAAAAAGCAGTATGCCGCGATAGCCGACAAGGAGTTGGCTATAAAGTTACTGAATGAACGATGTCTTGAGTGTTCAATCTGTGCGATGTTCTTCAGTTCGTCATTGACCGTTTCAATCAAGG
>ENA-OQDE01000168-OQDE01000168.1-human-gut-metagenome-genome-assembly--contig:-NODE-168-length-42308-cov-4.609919_pt1 | contig 42308 bp, 47 predicted proteins | sample MGYA00242768_ERZ504595 | MGnify/ENA primary metagenome ERZ504595 (study PRJEB26092, sample SAMD00036307) | human gut metagenome | host: Homo sapiens | study: EMG produced TPA metagenomics assembly of...
AAATCTCATGCCCACTCTCCCTCCACTCCTCATCAAAGATCAGTTCGAGTCCGTAATGAAGATGTACAGTATCTATATTGTTGACATTTTCTTTTGTACTGTAACCGGTGTGCCCCATATAGCCGATCACATCCCCTGCCGTCACAAGATCTCCCTCTTTTAATTTTGCCTGATATGGGTAATCCTGACGCAGATGCGCATAATAATAATATCTCTTTTTATCCGGACTGCGGATTCCAACACGCCAGCCTCCGTACTGATTCCAGCCCAGAGCCTCCACATATCCTGTTTCAATGCAGATCACAGGCGTACCGATCTGTCCCATCATATCATGTCCTAAATGCTGTCTTTTATATCCATAGCTTCTCGACACGCCAAAATCATCATAATCACTGTACGGAAATCCCTTTGCGATCGGGGAAAATGCTTTCAGTCCATATTTTTTCACATAGGGACCACCCTCACTCTCCTGTATCTCATACTCGCCGACCAGACCGCCAAGCACCGCCGAATATGCCTCCTTATAATAGGAAAAATACTTGAGCTTCTCTGCCGCCTCATCAAATGTCAGCTCCTTATTTTTCACTTTCTCTGCCGCCTCATTCAGTTCTGACACTGCTGTCGCGCCAAACTCCCCGCCATTTTTCGCTGCCACATAAGAAAGTAAGTCGATCCAGTCGATATGCATTTCACTTCCATATGTGTCCACGTCACACTCATATGCCTTGCACAACGCCTCATAAGACACATTAAAATCCACCCACCGGATCGTCCCGTCCGATGTGGCAGTAACTGTTTTCCCCCCTGTTCCTGCCGTATTTTCCCATAAAAGAAAAGCAGCCATAAGAAAGATGACTCCCTCTAAAATAATGGCTGCTTTAATACGCTGACACCAGGTTTTCCTGCCTGCTGATATCATGTTCATGACACTCCTCCTACCCTGCCATTCTTTTCCATTCATTATATGAGGCGGGATGAAAAATAATCATGCATTTTTATTATTTACTTTCCTGGCACGCACTGCACATTCCATACAAAATTGAATTTTTGCACTGCAGTTCAAACCCGTGATCTTTTAAAATGTGCTCTGAGATTTCATCCATAAACTCACATTCCAGATGGATGATCTTCCCACATTTCACACACTGCAGATGCAGATGTTCCTCACAGTGGTGTCCTAATTCCACATACTGATATACCGCCTGATTGCCCTTTTCGGCAACGTATTTGATTACCGTGCCATCCTTTGCCAGCTTATCTAATAACGGTAGATCGTCGTGATATTGACCTCACAGTCCTGCGCTTTCAGATAATGGTCGATATCCGCCACAGCGACTGTCCGGTCACTGTTCTTCTTTAAAAATTCCAAAATCTTTTTACGGCTGATCGTCGCATAACCACTTCCCGGCATATTCCTCGTCCCTTCCTGTTTCCTTTATTTAAAACACAATCCCACACACTCTTATGATAACACCCCAGAACACGCCAAGTCCATACAAAGCCGCAACAATTCCGGCATTCTGCTTCCAGTCACGGTTCAGACGGAACAAAACTAACAGTCCGACGCCGGCATTCACAAGCAGTCCAGACATCATGCGCCCGCTCCGATGATACCGCCTAAATAAAGTTCTGTGATCACAACTGAGGATGCACAATTTGGGATCAGTCCGACAAGTGCTGCTACTGCCTCACCCACAAGCGGCATTGCAGTAAAAAAGCCTGCAAGTGTATCTTCCCCGATGAACCCGATCACTACATTTAAAAGGAAAGAAATGATCAGAATATACGCAAAAATCTTTAAGGTATGTTTGAATGCAGACCGGAAAATGCCGTCCTCGCAGCTGCAGTGTTCTTCCTCACATACCACATGGATGTCCATTTCTTTTTCATGCTTTTTCATCACACCCACATATAAAAACTCCACAACAAGTCCGGAAATCATACCAATGATGACCTTAGTTGCAAGGATCTTAACGATCACGACAGGTGCAACCGCCTCTGAGATCATGATCGGAAGCATCTCATCGGAGGTCGATAAGAAAATCGCAAGCAGTGTTCCGACTGTGATCACATGTCCCGCATAGAGGCTTGACGCCGCTGCAGAAAAGCCACACTGTGGGATCACTCCAAGCAATGCACCCCAAACAGGGCCGCTTTTTCCAGCGCTCCTGATACGGTTCTTTGCCTTTCCTCCAGTCTTATGCTCTAACTCTTCCATCAAAAGGTATGTGATAAACAAAAACGGAAGTAATTTTACACTATCGAATAAAGTATCTAAAATAATATCTAACATATTGCGCCCCATTTCCTACATGACATGTATGTCGATTTCTTACATTTGCGACCAATTCGTATTTGCAATCAGTTTGTATTTGCAACTTGTTTGCATTTTTATTATACGCAGAAATATCAGAATGTCAAGCTTTTCCCGAAAGAGATTTTGATTCATAGGATGTAATTTCCTATGAATCAAAAAAATAGAGGCAAGCTCCATGCTCTGCCCCTGTTTTTCATCCATATTAATAAATTTTAGATATCATCTAAAGATTCTTTTATCTTATCCATGAATCCTTTTTTCTTTTTCGGCTTTTCTGCTGTACCAGTGCCCTCTGCTGACTTCTTTAATGTATTACCGGTAACTTCATCAAACTTACGCAATGCCTCTTTTGCTTCTGCATTTAAGGAAGCCGGAACCTGAACCACCAATGTAACATAATGGTCACCACGCACTGCTTTGTTTCGCAGAGACGGTACGCCTTTTCCCTTCAGGCGGATTCTTGTGTCTGTCTGTGTTCCTGCTTTTACCTCGTATAAGACGTCTCCATCCACGGTGTTGATACGCACCTCACCGCCTAATGCCGCCTGAGCAAAGGAAATCGGCACGGTAGAATAAATGTTCATATCCTGGCGCTGGAAGATCGGATGACGTGATACAACTACCTCTACTAGCAGATCCCCACGCGGTCCGCCGTTGATACCCGGTTCCCCTTTTTCACGGATCCTTACACTCTGTCCATTGTCAATTCCCGCAGGGATCGATACCTGGATTTTCTTTTTATTTGAGATATATCCGGTTCCACGGCAATCCGGACATTTATCCTTGATCATCTTTCCGGAACACCGCAGTCCGGACAGGTCTGTACATTCTGTACGGTTCCAAAGAAGGACTGCTGGGTAAATACGACTTTACCTTTACCACCACATTTCGGACAGGTCTCTGGTGTGGTTCCCGGTTTTGCACCGGTACCATGACACTTCTGGCACTCATCCTTTAAGACCATCTCGATCTCTTTCTCACAGCCAAATACAGCTTCCTCAAATGTAATACGGACACTGGTGCGCAGATTCTGTCCTTTCATCGGACCATCGTTGCCACGTCTTCTGGATCCGCCGCCAAAGAAATCTCCAAAAATATCTCCAAAGATATCTCCCATATCCATACCGGAGAAATCAAATCCTCCTGCTCCGCCGGCACCACCATCAAATGCTGCATGACCAAACTGATCGTACTGTTTTCTCTTTTCTGCATCACTGAGCACAGCATATGCTTCCTGCGCTTCCTTGAACTTTGCCTCCGCTTCCTTATCTCCAGGGTTCATATCCGGGTGATACTTTTTGGCAAGCACACGGAACGCTTTTTTGATCTCAGCATCTGTTGCCGTTTTACTCACGCCTAAGACTTCATAATAATCTCTCTTATCTGCCATAACGTTTTCCTCTCTCAAACTGCATACAGGTTTCCGGGAAAACCCCCGGAAACCCCGTTGTATTTTTACTGTTTTGCGATGATTAAACTTCCTTGAAGTCTGCGTCTACGACATCATCATCTGCGGAAGATGCACCTGCCTGTGCGTTGCCGCCCATACCACTCATATCAGGACCTGCACCAGCTGCTCCCTGCGCTGCCTGAGTCTGCTCATACATCTTTGCAAATACCTTCTGCGCACTCTCTGTCAGTTTTTCCTGCAGGGATTTCAGTTCTGTTACATCAGCGTCTGTCATCTCTTCTGCATTCTGGTGTGCGTCTAAGAATGCTTTTACTGCGTTCATATCAGTCTCTACTGCTGATTTATCAGCCGGATCAAGGTTTGCTCCAACCTGATCTAATGCCTGCTGTGTCTGGAATACGAAGGAATCAGCATCATTTCTTGCATCGATTGCCTCTTTTCTCTTCTTATCCTGTGCTTCGAACTCAGCAGCTTCTTTGACAGCCTTATCGATCTCATCATCAGACATATTAGAACCTGCTGTGATTGTGATGTGCTGCTCTTTTCCGGTTCCTAAATCTTTTGCAGATACATTTACGATACCGTTTGCATCGATATCGAATGTAACCTCAATCTGCGGAACACCACGACGTGCTGGCGGGATACCATCGAGACGGAACTGTCCAAGGGATTTGTTATCTCTTGCAAACTGTCTCTCACCCTGTACAACGTTGATATCTACTGCTGTCTGGTTATCTGCTGCCGTTGAGAAGATCTGGCTCTTCTTGGTAGGAATCGTTGTATTTCTCTCGATCAGTCTTGTTGCGATACCACCCATTGTCTCGATGGAAAGTGAAAGTGGTGTTACATCCAGAAGTAAGATCTCACCTGCACCTGCATCTCCTGCAAGTTTACCACCCTGGATAGATGCACCGATGGCAACACACTCATCCGGTTCAATGTCTTACTTGGCTCTTTGCCTGTCAACTGTTTTACTTTATCCTGAACAGCCGGGATACGTGTAGAACCACCAACTAATAATACCTGACCAAGATCAGCATTGGTAAGTCCTGCATCTCTCATGGCGTTCTGAACCGGAATAGCTGTTTTTTCAACGAGATCATGTGTCAGTTCGTCGAATTTTGCTCTGGTTAAGTTCATATCAAAGTGTTTCGGTCCCTCAGCAGTTGCTGTGATGAACGGAAGGTTGATATTTGTGGTTGTTGCGGAAGAAAGTTCTTTCTTTGCTTTCTCAGCTGCTTCTTTTAATCTCTGAAGAGCCATCTTATCGGTAGAAAGATCTACACCTTCTGCTTTCTTGAACTCATCGATCATCCACTGTGTAATTCTGTTATCGAAATCATCACCACCAAGATGTGTATCACCATTTGTAGATAATACCTCGATGACACCGTCACCGATCTCAATGATGGAAACATCAAATGTACCACCACCAAGGTCATATACCATGATCTTCTGCTCTTTCTCGTTGTCAAGACCATAAGCTAAAGCTGCTGCTGTCGCTCGTTGATGATACGTTTTACATCAAGGCCTGCGATTTTACCTGCATCTTTGGTTGCCTGACGCTGTGCATCGTTGAAGTAAGCCGGAACTGTAATAACAGCCTCTGTTACTTTCTCTCCTAAGTATCCTTCTGCATCTGCTTTTAACTTCTGTAAGATCATTGCAGAAATCTGCTGTGGAGAATACTGTTTGTCATCGATTGCTACTTTATAATCAGTACCCATATGTCTCTTGATAGAAGATATGGTTTTTTCTGCGTTTGTAACAGCCTGACGTTTTGCAGGCTCACCAACTAATCTCTCACCTGTTTTTGTAAATGCAACGATAGATGGTGTTGTTCTTGCACCTTCCTGATTTGCGATAACGGTAGGTTTTCCACCTTCCATAACAGCTACACAGCTGTTTGTCGTACCTAAGTCAATACCAATGATTTTACTCATAATGATTTCCTCCTCATCTAATATCTATGGAATAATTAGTTTGCTACTTTTACCATACTGTGTCTTACCACAGTATCTCTGTACATATATCCCTTCTGGAGTTCTTCTGCTACTACATTCTCTCCTAAGGTTTCATCCTCCACATGCATGACTGCATTGTGGAAATTCGGATCAAATTCAGCACCGACCGCCTCGATCGGTTTTACGCCTGCTTCCTCTAATACGGTAAGCATCTGGCGGTAGATCTTATCCATTCCGACAACAAAAGCATCTTCTTTGTTATCTTCCGGAACTGCTGCAAGACCACGCTCAAAGTTATCAATGACCGGCAGGATCTTTTCTACGATTGTTTTTGCTCCCATATCGTACATCTGTGATTTTTCTTTCTCTGTACGCTTACGGAAGTTATCAAACTCTGCCATCTGTCTTTTTACCTTATCGGTAAGCTCCTCGATCTGCTCATCCTTTTTGTCTTTCTTCTTTTTGAAAAAAGATTTCTTTTTATCAGGATCTTCGGAATCCGCTTCGGAAGCTTCTGCATCAGCGTTCTCTGCTGTTTCGGCTGTTTCTTCCGTGGATGTCACGTTTTCATCCTCTTTGGTCTCGGAAGCATTTTCCTCTGTGGAAGATTCCATTGCTTCGTCTAATACCTCTTCATTCATCTCTGACATCTATGAACCACCTTTCTATGTCTGTTCCTTATCCTTGTTTAAAATTCCGTCTAAAGAATTCTTCAAGGTTTTCAGGTTATCCATTACTTTCTCATAATCCATTCGTTTCGGTCCGACAATTCCTATCGTTCCCCGAACACCTTCGCCCAATTCGTATGTTGCTGTCACAACACTGCAGTCCTTCATGGTCTGTATCGGGCTTTCATTTCCTATATAAACCTGAATTCCTGTATTATCATCATCTAACAGGTTTTCAGTTACAAGGCTTGCTAACTGCTGTTTCTCCTCAAATGTGGAGATCAGCTCACTTGCTTTCTCCGAGTCACTTAACTCCGGATATTTAAAGAAATTGGTTGCTCCACTTGTATAAATGCGGATATCTTCATCCTGTCCCATCGTCTCTGCCACGGTATCAAGCACATCACTGATGATATCACTGTGGATGCCCGCCTGCTCTTTTAACTTTGCGATGGTTCCAAGGTTGATCTCCTGTAATGCAAGACCGTTTAAATTCGCATTTAACAGGAAATTCAGTTTTAACATTGTCTCATTGTCGATTGGCTCACTGACCGGAATAATTTTATTCTTGACCAGATTGCCTTCGGTAACGATCGTTGCTAAAATCTGTTCTTCATTCATATTCGATAACTGGATGAACTTTACTTTATTCTTATGAAACGTCGGTGCTGTGACCATCGTCGCATAATTGGTATTGTTCGCCAGTATCTTTGCCACCTGCTGCAGCACCTGATCCACCTTCTCCGTGTGTTCGATGACGAAATTCTTCATCTCATTCACTTCACGGTCTTTCTCTTCCATCAGATGATCCACATAAAAGCGGTATCCTTTGTCGGAAGGGATCCTGCCGGCCGAAGTATGCGGCTGTAAAATGTATCCAAGTTCTTCCAGGTCTGCCATCTCATTACGGATTGTCGCAGAGCTCAGATTCAAATCGGTATACTTGGATATTGTTCGTGATCCAACCGGTTCGCCTGTCTCTAAATAGTTGCGGATGATTGCATCAAGAATTTTCGTTTTTCGTTCGTCTAATTCGAATTCCTCGTCCATTCTCTTCTCCATCTCCATACTCTGTAACTTTCTGTAAGAATCCGGCATCTGCCTCTGATCTCAGTTACCTTTTTCTATCTGTTAGCACTCATTATTATGGAGTGCTAACATCTATGTACTTAAAATAGCACCATCATATTCTTTTGTCAACACTAATTTTTATAATTTCTGCGGTTTTATATTTTTTTTATAATTTTCCTGTTTAGACCTTTTTCTTCTTATATATATGAGGATCAGACCAATCAGAACACTAACCGTAACAACCACCATATAACGTACCAGATGTTTTCCTGCATCCAGTCCCATGCATTCCATGATCTTTTTATACCAGAAATATACCAGCATATGTAAAAGGAAAATTTCCGTCGAGAGCTCACGCATTATTTTTGCGGTCACATCCATTCTCTCACTCACCGGAAAAAAGGCTGCAGCCAGGAAAAGATTTGCAGTGACAAGCGGTGTCATAAGATACATATCATGCGATGACTCGCCGATCTTCTGTGTGACGATCCATTCTTCTAACATCATCAGCACAAGAAAAAATACCGTATACCATCCATACGCACTTTTTCGGATCCGGTCTGCCTTTACACGGAAGAGATATCCCATCGTCACAAACGGAAAACCGAAAAATAAACCATTTCTTGCCGTAGCAAATACAGAAAGATACAATTTAATCTCATTTGCAGCAGGCAAGACCGAGTCAAATGCATGACGGTAAGTATTGTGAGAAACCCCAGCCAGATACAATAACACAGCAGCTGCAACGATTCCTTTCACCTTCCACTGAAAACGTGTTACCAGCAGATACAAAAGTAACACCGCCACGACGGTCGCAGGCAGATACCAGAGCTGTATGTAAGATCCTATCAGAAAGAATCTTCTTGCGAGTTCTAACAGGTTTCCGGCAGCACTTCTTTTTTTCTCCCAGAAACGTTCAATGATTGGTATCAGGTATAACAGACTCCACCATACATACATCTTTATAATATGGAAAAGATATTTTCTTACTTTGCCTTTATCTGTTATTTTTTCCCCGATAAAATAACCTGTACATACAAAAAAGAACGGAACTGCCATACGGCAGATCACCTGCTGAAATTCGTGTGAAAATACCGGTGCAGCCTCCTCAAACGGAGGAATATGAATGGCAGCAACCAAAAATGCTGCCACAAATTTTGAGAAATCAAGTGCCTGTATTCCTTTTTTTCCGATAGATATATCGTAGACATCCCAGATCCTTTCCTTATTCTGCTCTATTCCATTTCTTTTTTCTTTCCGGTCCGATATCTGAAAATAACAATCCCGATCACCGACAGGATTCCAATCCCGCTCAAAACAGCACCTGTTTTTAAATACGGCGTACAGTAATAAAATTCGATCTGATGTGTTCCCTCCGGCACATCAACTGCCATGTACATGGTATCTGCTTTTAAGATTTCCGTTTCCGCACCATCTATGTATGCCCTCCAGCCACTGCTGTACGGAATTGTCATGCAGAGCAGTCTCTCCTTAGCGTTTTCTAATGTTCCTGAAATACAATTTGTATCCACGACAACATTTTTTAAAACATCCTGCTTTAAATTTTTCGTCCAGTCATCGGTCTGTTCCATTGGCTGACAGATGATCTGCATATCATCAAACTGATATGTTCCTTTTTCATGAAATGTCAATGTGATCTCATCTGCTTTTTCATCACGGTATCCTGCATTGATCAGATAGTCATCCACACCACTGTAAAAATTATTCTTCTTTGTCAGAAACGTGATCATTTTCGTGATCTTTCCACAGGTCACATCAATGTGCAGACGGCTCTTCGACTGTGTTAACGTCTTTCCCTCCTCCGAAAACTGAAGCCCTTTTAATATGAAGTAAGTTTCACTCTCCGGTATTCCCTCAAAGGAAAGTGTGACCGACGCTTTCTTTTCCGTCGCAGTAAATCCCTGATCCGTCAGTTCCACATTGTGCATATCCGTGATCGTGTAGGAAATATCCTGATCCATAAACTCTGGTTTCGTTTTCGTGCCGGCTAACGCAGACGGGATCTTCTCATCCTCCACGACAATCCCCTGTAACAGTGCCTGCTGTTTTTTCGTCACATCCAGTTCTTCATAAGTGCTCCGTGGAATCACCGCATCACTTGCAAATCCAAGCGGCAGTACCGAATCATTTTCATAAGCATCGCATTTTACCTCATACTGTCCCCCGGCGCCTAATGTTCCACGTTGATGCAGACGTTATAACCATACGGGCGCAGTCCGCTGTTTCTGGACGGCACCACATAATAACGCACGCCGGAAAGCACCTCCAACATCGTGCGCGCATCAAATCCGGAATAACAGAAATCCCTGGTCTGATTGATGTACATTTCTCTTTGAAACTGGTTGATATCCGGGTTTGCAAGACTGAAATAATAGGAGGTACCATTGATTCCAAGCTGCATCGCCGTGTTTTTCCACTCCTCAGACTGCAGGGACTCATAGCGGTATGTCGTATCTTTCGCATGATTTTTCACAAGACTACCCGCAGCATCTTTTGTCAGCATGGAAAGTGCCTCCCCCTGCGTGGCAAATTCTTCCACATAACTGCCCGCCTGTGGCGCATATTCTGCCCATCCCTGATAGATCAGTTCAAGCATCACCACCACTAACAATGCCGCCTTAAAAACAAATTTTTCTTTCGTCTTTTCCCGGTTCCGACAATGAAAACTAACAGCACGGAAAATAATAATAATGCCACTAATACATACTGTTTCTGATGCTTTCCAAGCACCTCCAAGCACAGGAAGATATAGGTGATCCCCGCCCAGAACAGTGCAATTTTTTTCTTAAAATGCATCTCCATCATCTGAGGATACATTACCGCGATAAAAGACACAAGCATGGAGTATGCCCACATATAGCGGTTGACCACATAACTGCCTCCATTTAACATTTTTCCGGCAAACGGGAACAACAGCAACAGTGTCATAAGTACAAATCCGGCACGCAGCCCCCTGTTTTTTTGCCGCCAAAGAGAAGTAACAACACCGCTAAGAGGACGATTCCCGTATATCCAAGTTCACTCCAGTAGGTCGAACCTCCGATCAGAAAGCCATACAGTAATTTCCGGTAATAGGATAACGGATACATTATCGAAAACGTATGCTGCGCTCCTGCCCTTCCCGTAGACAGTGTCATGGCAACAACCGGGAGTAATATGACAGAAACAGATGCCAGTGTCACCAGTGAGTATGCCACAAAACGCCATACCCAGTACCATACCGTCTTTAAAACCGGTTTTCCAAATAACATCAGATAACGAAGCAGAGCATAGATGGCAACAAAGATACAGATCATGTATGTAAAATAAAAACTGCTGACCGTCGCTACCGCAAGCATCCCCATATATAACCATGGTTTCTGTTTTTTATAAATTTTATCCACCCCGACCAGAATCAGCGGCAGGTAGATCATCGGATTTAAAAAATACGGATGCCGCACCGCAATAATAACCCAGAAACAGAAATCGTACACCATTGCTCCAAGCAGTGTAGAATATGGTTTCTGTCCATGGTATCTGCAGTATGCAGAAAACGCGAGACCTGCAAGATATATTCTCACCAGAACCATCGTATTGTAAAAGAGTTCCATATATTTTTCATCCGGCACGAACACCGATAAAAGATTGAGCGGATCGCCAATGACATAATAATGAAGTGTCGTCAATACATCTGATCCAAGTCCAATCTGCATATCCCAGAGAGGGACTGAGACCTTATGTTCCGTGACCAGCGTATCCAGGATCGATAACAGCCAGGAACGGTAATAAAGCAGCGCATTGAAATGCTGCTGCAAACCGTCCGGAACCCATATAAAACTCTTTTTATTTATGATAAATACGGAGAACACTGCCCCCGCAATGATTGCAAAACAAACGGTATATGCCAGAAAGAACCAGACTTTTTTACTGACATTTTCCTCTTTATTCCTTAGGAATCTCATTTTTTAATCCTCACATACAAAGGGACCAAAGCCCCTCGTCTTTAGTCCCCCCTTTCTCTTACATATGAAATCCATATTTCAAAAAATTGTATAACCTGTCAGTCTGCCACTGAAAATTACGCGCACCAAAACTTGCAAACCCTGCCATCCACACCAGTGTTATAACAAAATACCACGGTTTTTTCTGACACGATCTTTCATTTTTCCAAATGCATAGACCATGGACTGGTCTTTCTTCGCAAGGAAAAACAGAAAAACAAATGTCGGCATCGCCATAAGCGGCGCTAAGTGCCTTCCCCAGTCAACATGTATCACAAACATCGGTATAAAACAGAGATTTACCAGAGCCGCGTATAAATATGGTGTCTGTATCAATTTTACTTTTTTCTGTTTTAAGTCTGAAAAAACATCTTTCCAGACTAACAGATATAAAATAAGCAGCGGTGACATCAACACAAGAATCAGAAGCAGACGCCTGATGGGATCCTCATTGCCATGGAAAAACACAGATGTCACTTCGTCTAACTGATATTTCATGCTTCCAAAATATTCCAGTTGGATTGCAAAATCTGATACTTCTAAATTGGTGCGGGACTTGATAAAAGCAACCGTATTCTCTACACTGTCAAAATTGATCTTTGTAAAAAACTGGAAATAGACCGCTGCAAAAACCTCGACTGCACCGGACAATACCACCCCAAAAAATTCTTTTTTGTGCAGTTTGTTCTCCGCAAATGCATCATAGCATAGCACCGTGAACGTCAGTGGATAATATAAAAAAGCATACCCCTGATGGATTGCAAGTCCCACGACTCCCAATATCGTAATAAGCATCGCTTTTATAGCAAAATTCTTTAACCGCAGTGCTGCTAACACCGTCAGAAGTGTGATCAAAAGCATATAGACATCCAGCCGTCCCAAATTATCTTCATTCCATACATAGGCAATCGAAAACGGAGCTACCATATACGCTACCACAACTCCATAAATGATATCCCTATGTTCCGGATCTGCTGCCAGCGATAACCGTATCAACTGCCCCAGCACGATCGCCAGCACCAGAATCGTCAACATAATACCGATTCCTACATATTTATATGCCACAGTGACATCCAGATAATCTCCATAAAAGAGTTTATATATACTTCCAATCAAAAGTCTTGAACCATTTCCCATGGAATAATCCATGGCATCCCATGCACTGGACCATGTATCCAGATCTAATGCTCTGGTTGATAAAAAGCGGATCAGAAAAGCAATAAAAATCATCGTTTCATAGGAAACCCGATTCCATATTTTCGCAATCTTATGTGTCATGTAAAACTCCTATTCCTGCATTTTAACCACAATGATGCCATTGATATATTCTACACACCCTTTTAGCGGATAAACAGACATATTTTTATATTCATCTGTTTCCACGATCTCCATCATCTCGTCGTAAGACGCCTGTTCCATCTGGACTCCAAAACAATAATTCCAGATAATAGTGTAATGGTAAGAATCATTCAGAAATGAGTCATTGCTGATTCCCATAATGCTCGGCATCATAATCTGGAGATTCTCTGTTGCACAATTATAATCACCCATGATAACGACCTTATCATGCTGGTTCTGAAACTCATCCATCTGCTCGATACGCTGCAAAACATCCTCTGCGATAGAAATGGATTTATGATAGCTCAGATTCATATTAAAATATGCAATGTTACAGTTAATCACATTATAATACACCAGTCCACAAAGCACAAAAATACCGCATCCCTTCAGTATCTTTGAGATCCAGGTTTTCCAGTCTAACTGCAACAACATAATGATCATAAGCAGATAGATCAGGCAGACAGCCATTTCCATCAGCGTATAATACTGCACGTCCGGTGAAGTAAAGTTGATAAAGTATGCTCCAACCGGGATCAGGCAGACAGCTGCAATGGAGGCTAACATTGACATTTTTTTCTTATAAACCTGATTGCGTACTAAAAGATATATTAAGATCAGTCCGATCAGCAACAATGCCGCTGCATTTAATAAGGAATAAACGTGTTTTTCCACACCATGTTCCATACCAAGGATCAGTCTGAAATGATACAGCGTCTTTTGCAGTGCCGCCTTATACTGCCCTAATGACATGATCCCCAAAGCACCGATTCCCTGATAACCTGGCAGTGTAATATTATAACGGATCAATGTGATCTTTAAAATAACCGCATACAGTACCGCTCCGCCGACCAGCATTCCAAGATATTTTAAATCTTTTCTTACTGCTTCTAAGAAGTCAAGTTTCTCAATGACAAACTGCCGGATAAATATAAAGCAATACCAACACGATTGCCACCGTTGCATATGCCTGATAAATCCCCATTGCAAATGCAAGACAGACCATTCCTGCTATCGTTCCCCACTTTTTGACACACCAAGTCAGATAAACTGCAAGCGTAGCCAGCAAAAATGCGAGTAGATACGCATCTGCCGTATACATATAAGCAAAAGAAGACACAACGGTCGGGAAGGACACAAAAATTGCCGCACAAAGCACGATCATTCCCTTATTTTTATTTCAAACATTTCAGTGAGTAAAATAACAACGATACTGATATAAAAAAGAGAAAATGCACCGTTGACCCACGGAAGATCAAACATCGAAGTAATCAGTCCTGCATACCCTAAGAACCAGCGTCCCAGGGTATAGGTAGAACCGACTCCCGTAAAATTATAAATACTGTCCCATATAGGAAGAAAATTAAAGAAACGATAGGCATGTGCCAAAAGTCCAACGATCCATGTTGTTATAAATCCGACCATCCATTCTTCTTTCAACACAATTTTCTTTTTTCCGATTGTAAATGTTTTCATTATCTCCTACCAATTAAACTTCTCTGCGAAATAAGCATCCAGATCCTCGATCTTAATACGCTCCTGCTCCATGGTATCACGATCACGAACCGTTACCGCACCGTCATTTTCAGATTCGAAATCGTAAGTTACGCAGAACGGAGTACCGATCTCATCCTGTCTTCTGTAACGTTTTCCGATATTTCCTCTGTCATCAAATTCACAGTTGTATTTGTGTGAAAGCTGTGCAAATACCTTTTCTGCGCCTTCATTTAACTTCTTGGATAATGGAAGCACACCGATCTTAACCGGAGCTAAAGCCGGGTGGAAATGAAGAACTGTTCTCATATCCGGTTTTTCTTCGGTTCCGATATTCTCCTCATCGTAAGCAGCACATAAGAATGCTAAAACAACACGGTCTGCACCGAGTGAAGGCTCGATGACATACGGAAGATATCTTTCATTCTTCTCATCATCAAAATAAGTAAGATCCTGACCGGAAGTCTCCTGATGGCGTCCAAGGTCATAATCAGTTCTGTCAGCGATACCCCAGAGCTCGCCCCATCCGAACGGGAATAAGAACTCGATATCGGTTGTTCCCTTGCTGTAAAATGCAAGTTCAGCCGGATCATGGTCACGCAGACGCATCTCATCCTCTTTGATTCCAAGGGAGATCAGCCAGTCACGACAGAAGCCTCTCCAGTACTGGAACCACTCTAAATCAGTGCCAGGCTCACAGAAAAACTCAAGCTCCATCTGCTCAAACTCTCTGGTACGGAATGTAAAGTTACCCGGTGTGATCTCGTTACGGAAAGATTTTCCGACCTGTCCGATACCGAACGGGATCTTTTTGCGGGATGTTCTCTGTACATTTTTAAAGTTAACGAAAATACCCTGTGCTGTCTCCGGTCTTAAGTATACGGTATTTTTTGCATCTTCAGTAACCCCCTGGAATGTCTTAAACATCAGGTTAAACTGACGGATATCTGTAAAGTTATGTTTGCCGCAGGTCGGACATGGAACCTGATTTTCTTCGATGAAATCACGCATCTCTTCCTGTGTCCAGCCGTCTACGGAACTCTTTAACTCAATTTTTTTCTCTTCCGCAAAATCCTCGATGATCTTGTCTGCACGGAAACGCTCGTGACATTCTTTACAATCCATTAAAGGATCAGAAAATCCTCCAAGATGTCCGGATGCAACCCATGTCTGCGGGTTCATTAAGATCGCACAGTCCACACCAACATTGTATGGGTTCTCCTGAATAAATTTCTGCCACCATGCTCTTTTTACATTGTTCTTTAACTCAACGCCGAGATTACCATAATCCCATGTATTTGCAAGACCGCCGTAAATCTCAGATCCCGGATAAACGAATCCTCTTGATTTTGCCAGTGCTACAATTTTGTCCATTGATTTTTCCATAAATAATTCCTCACCTTTCTATAAAATGGCAGTAAACTGCCTCTTTTGTATGCTTACTTATAAATAATGTATGTGTAGACATCTGTTTCAAATGCCCCATCATCTTTTACATAAGTTGTATCGTCATTGACGTCTGTGTCAGACACCTCTGTTGACCCGCCAATACTCTCTGTTCCATCAGCGATATTTTCATCTGAATCACTCTCATCGGCTGTACTGCCACTGTTTAAACTGTAACCATCCCGGATGGACACACTGTCTGTTCCGGTCAGTTTTACATTCTCACTTGAAACATAGCAGATTGTACCGTCTACTTTCACATCTCTGTTTGCCTTGATGATAACTACTTTTAAATCTTCTCCGGAGTAAATTTCCTCCTTTGTGGCGGTTCCTGTCACCTTTCCATCTTCCACACTGACAAAATCTGTCTTGAAATCATATCCTGCTGCGAGTGCCTTAACAACTTTTCCCTCATAGAGTTCAATGCCATTAAATCCTGTGTAATCTTCCGGCGTCTTATACTTCATCTTAAGTGTTGCCGTACCGTCCTTCACAGACAGATTTTCCAGTTTGACCGCACTCTTTCCATGCTCCCCGGTATATGTGGAAACGGCATCCGTCACATAATCCTTTAACTCCGTTTCATCATAATAATCTTTGTCTAACGTTTCAACATCCACCGAAAGCACGGTTCCGTTTTTCTGTACATACACCGTATCCGTATCCGCATCCAGAGATTTTCCACATCCAGCCAGCATCGAAATGCCAATCAGTACGCTGATACCTGCCATACATGCTTTTCTCATTTTTATAATTCTCCATTCGTCTTACATATCCAATGTTTTACATTATACTATTTCCCATTCCCGATTTCAACCAGTAAATAGTCCCTCCAACATTTTCAGCGTCTGAAACGAATGATCCAGATAAACTGCACGGTAACTTTTCATGATCGCCAGCAGCTGTCTTAACACACTGTCACTGACGGAAAAAGTATACAGTTTTTCCACCCTTGCCGAAATGATGTACTGCATTGTGTAAAGCGTCGACTCTTCCAGTAAAAACCTGCCGGATTCCTCCGGTGACGGATCCTTTTTTTCACACGTTTCACAGATACATCCGCCACGCCTTGTCATAAACCAGCGCAAATTTTCTTTTTCCCCACATCTGACACAGGAAAAACGTTTGGCGCCTCGCCGTTGACAGCCATCGCCTTCAGTTCAAAAATAAAGCGGACCAGCCTCTTATCATAGGCAGCGCTCGTCAATGCCCTGAGTGACTGATAAAGCAGCTTTAACATTTCCCGTTCATCATTGTTTTCCTGACAGTAATAATCGGCAAATTCCAGAAAATAACACCCATAATATGTAGCTTCAAGTTCTTCCTGAACTTCCCTGAAATAGTTCTGAATGGACGCCCTGACTACGGTGTAGGAACTTCTTCCCTCAAACATTTCAAATTCTCCAAAGGAAAACGGGGTTGCCGCAGCAACAAGTGCACTGTTTGGTCTTCTTGCACCCTTTGCAAATGCGGTGATCTTGCCCCGTTCCTTTGTCAGCAGCGTGATTCTTCTGTCATAATCGCCAATCGGCATTACCTTTAAGACCATCCCGGTCACTACGATATTCTGTCCCATCCGGTCTGTTCTCCCATCCTCTCCCTGTGGTATCAAAGCTGCCTTCGTGCGACTCTTTGTATTTTAAATAATCAGTTACTCTTCCTGTTATCATAAAATTGCTCCAGGCTTCATCCATGGTCTCATCCTCCCATCATCCATCACTTGATAATGTTAGGATTTCCGCAGACAGCTTCGCTTATACCAGCAAAAAAATGGTAAGTTTAGATCTCATCCTTGTTATAACCAAAATTCTTCATCATGGAATCGCTGTCACGCCAGTCTTTTTTAACTTTTACCCAAAGTTTTAAATTGACCTGTTCCTCTAACAGTCGTTCGATCTCATAACGTGCGTTTGAACCGATCTTTTTTAACATTGCCCCGCCTTTTCCAATCACGATGCCCTTATGGGAATCCCTCTCGCAGACGATTGTCGCCTCAATGTCCATGATGTTCTGTCCTTTCCGCTGTTTCATGCGGTCAATGCAGACAGCGATTCCGTGCGGGATCTCATCATCCAATGCATGAAGTGCCTTTTCACGGATGATCTCCGCAACGATCGCGCGCTCCGGCTGGTCTGTGATTGTGTCCTCATCATAAAACTGCGGTCCGTACGGCAGATATTTAAAAATCATGTCAAGTACGGTATCGAGATTCTGTGCGCGCAGGGCGGACGCCGGAACGATCTCGGCAAAATCATATACTTTGCGGTAAGTATCGATAAATTCCAGTATCTTGTCACGGCTGACCGTATCCACCTTATTGATGACAAGAATCACAGGTGTTTTTGTCTTTTTTAACTGCTCGATGATATGCTGTTCCCCTGCTCCGATAAAGTTCGACGGCTCTACTAACCAGAGGATCACATCCACTTCATTTAATGTGTGTTCTGCAGTGTTGACCATATATTCACCCAGCTTGTTTTTTGCCTTATGGATTCCCGGCGTGTCCAAAAATACGATCTGTCCGCGTTCCATATCCGTATAGACAGTCTGGATACGGTTTCTGGTGGTCTGCGGTTTATTGGATGTGATTGCGATCTTCTGACCAATCAGATGATTCATTAAAGTTGATTTTCCAACGTTTGGTCTGCCGATAATTGTGACAAATCCCGATTTAAAATTTTCTTTCATTCGTACTCCATTCCCAAATTATTCATATAAATTTTTCAGCTGCATAAACATGTCGCTCTGACTCTTTAAGTTATCTTCGTTTCCGATGACACAGAGATTTTTTTCTTCCAGCACGGATGCGATCAGATCCTTTAAGCCACGGATATCCTCATCTGTTGCACCGATCACCTGATCGCGCTCTTTCTGGATATCCGCAAAATCCAGTCCCTGTAAATATGCGGTCATGGAACGTGCTCCCTTCGCACTCGGATTCATCGGCGTATCCATATCACTGATCGTACCAATGATGTATTTTGTCATCTCACGCTCGTCCGCCTTAAAATCGGCAAGATACTGCGGGATACCGTCATAGATCTCATCCGTTTTCTTTAAGTTCGGATCACGGTAGGAAACAAAATAAGTATCTCCATTCCGCATATAGCTGTTCATACATCCATAGCTCCGCCCTTGACACGGACATTGATCCAGAGATAATCATATCCCATAATGACTTTTAAAATGCGCAATGCACCGTGATACGAAAATCCGTGGCGCACATAGTTACCAGCTCTCGCCACATACTGCACCTGGGAGGCATCCATAAATCCCTCATTTTTCTTTTCTAAATGAAGCTCTGGCAGACTCCGCTCTTTCACGATTTCCTTCGACGGATACAGATTTTTTAACAGGAAAGCGATCTGTGCTTCTACCGCCTGATAATCTGCCTCTTCGCAGACAACACTGACGATCATGCGCTCCGGTACAAATATCGTCTGTACCATTTTCTCAAGCTGTGCGATCAGTGCATCTTTTTTCTCATTAAAATGTTCATCTAAATCAGCGACCAGTTCATAGAAGGAAATGCCTGCGGTTGCCTCCTGATAATATGCCGCTCTTGAGAAATAAGACAGCGCACGCATGGATGCCACCGAATGTCCGGAACCGTCAAATGCCGCCTCCACCCTTGAACGAAGCTGCGCAATGATCTCACTCAGGCGCTTTTCATCAGAAATCTTTGTCGTCATTATGATCTCACGCAAAAGATCCATCGCCTGGGGCAGCTCCGATGCAAGCGTTTTTACACGCAGTTCAAACATAAACTGCATATCCTCCGGCTTCTTCACATGCGGATAAACACCACAGCTTGCGGATATTCCACCGGTGTGGATGTTGATCTCATTTGCCAGTTCTGAAAATCCGTACCGCTCTGTATCCATATAGCCAAGGATATATTTTAAAATTCCAACATACGGCAGATCTTTGATCTCCATATCACGGATATCAAAGAGGATGCGCAGATAATCAATACCATTTGAAAACATTTCATGGTGTACGACCGTCGTGTCACCGCATTTTTTCATCGTATTGTAAAGCGGTGCCGCCTCACGTTTCATATCCTCACGTTTTAACATCGGAATTTTTGCCAAATCTTCCTTTGGTGAAGGCTCTTCCTGATACTGTTTTAAATGTTTCGTGTCTGCGATAAGCTGCTTGATCTCCTCTTTACTCAGGCTGTCTTTATATGCAGCAAGTTTCTCTGCCAGTGCCTCTTCTCTTTTTGCATTAAGACCTCTCTCCGGCTCAATCACAACCACCGACGCATGCGGATTGTGAAGCAGATATTTTTCAATCAATGTTTCAAAATATCCGGTCTCAACCTGCTCCCGCAGGAAACGGTAAGTATCTAATGCCTCCACATGCATAAATGGCTGCATGTCATCGTAAAGCCAGCTGTCCAAACACTGGATGCCGTATAAAAGTCCCTTCGGGAATTGTCCGAAATCCGCTTCGCGATAGCGGAACTCTGACGCACTGATCCCGGCAAGCAGTGCTTTCTTATCCACGCCGTCTTTTACCTGACGGTTTAACACATCCTGTATCGTCGCAAGAAACTTCTCTTTATCTGCACTGTTCGCATTTTTTGCAATGATGGAAAATACCGGCTGCATGGTACTGCTGTCATAACCGCCAACGATATCTTTTCCGATGCCCGCGTCGATCAGTGCCTGTTTTAACGGAGCCCCCGGTGCACCGAGCAATGCATAGTCAAGCACATCAAATGCCAGATAAAGTTTTCTATCTAAAATGTCCCCCACAACCAGATTATAAGAAAGATAGGTATTATCTTCCTCAGGTTCTGCGGAAGAGATTGGGTATTTCTTCGTGATCTCCACTGGTTTTTCAAATGGCTTCTGTGCCTTTACTGTAGAGTCAAGTTCAATTTCCTCATAATGGCTTAAATATTCCTCATCCATCCAGCGGAGTTTTTCTGCCACATCCATATTTCCATACAGGTAAATATAGGAATTGCACGGATGGTAATATCTGCGGTGAAAATCAAGGTAATCCTCATAGGTCAGATCCGGGATACGTTCCGGATCTCCGCCGGACTCGTTACTGTAAGTGTTATCCGGAAACAGGGAATTTAAAATTTCCCGCTGCAGCACATCGTCAGCTGAGGAAAAAGCACCTTTCATTTCATTATATACAACACCGTTGATCGTAATCGGCGCATCTTCGCTCTCAAGCTCATAATGCCAGCCTTCCTGTTTAAAAATCTCCTGATGTTTATAAATATTCGGATGGAATACCGCATCCATATAAACACTCATCAGATTCTGAAAATCCGTATCGTTGCAGCTTGCCACCGGATAAATCGTTTTCTCCGGATAAGTGATCGCATTTAAAAATGTATTTAAGGATCCCTTGACCAGTTCCACAAACGGATCCTTGACCGGGTATTTATCCGAACCGCACAATACTGTGTGTTCTATGATATGTGGTACACCTGTAGAATCCTCTGCCGGCGTACGGAACCCGATATAAAATACCTTGTTATCATCATCATTTGAAATTACCGCAACTCTTGCACCGCTTTTTTTATGGCGTAAAACGAGCCCTTCGGATTTCAAATCACGCAAAGGGCACTGTTCTAAAATCTCGTATGCTTCCAAATCAGTCAGTTTCATCGTTTTCCTCCAAAATATGGTCTTATGTCTGTTATATTATGTGCAAAAAACAGCACATAATCCAATTCGCCGTTCGTCAATCAAGCAAGCATGTTGACTCACTTGCGCTCATTATATCATGCGCAAAAGCAGCACATGATCGTGATCTACACTCGCTTCGCTCGGCAGTCTTATTATATCACATTTTATACAACTTAAAAAGGGAATGTAATATTTACACTCCCTTTTTGGTACTTATGGAATCATCTGCTGTTATGCGATACGGCTTACATTGGCAGCCTGAGGACCTTTTTCTCCTTCGGTAACCTCGAACTCAACACGTTCACCGTCTTTTAACTCTTTAAATCCATCCATGTTCAATGCGGAAAAATGTACGAATACGTCATTTCCCTGCTCGTCCGAAATAAATCCATAACCTTTTTTGGCATTAAACCATTTTACAGTTCCCTGCTGCATAACTCTTTAAAAACCTCCTAAATACATAAAATAACCATTCAACAGAATCCTCTTTGTCATCTGTTTTGCCTAACAAATCAAAATTAGCATATCTCACTTATTTTGTCAACGATTTTTAGAAATCTTTGTTAATTTTGCACATAAGAGCGTTATGACTGTTTCATGGTAACTTTACTGGTTCCGCAGCCTGTAAACATACCACTCATATTGGTCACTTTTGAGGTGTCAATGTCATTTACTGTTTGATCTGCACATCCATCTGAGGATATGGGATGGAAATATTGTGGCTGTCAAACGCATACTTGATATTCTCGGTCAGGCGCCACCTTGCAGACCAGTAGTCCTCTGTTTTTACCCAGATACGCACACCCATGTTTACGGAAGAATCTCCGAGTTCATCCACAAATACAAGAATCTCTTCTTCCGGCAGTCTTGCCTCCTCCGCTTCTGCAACAGAATACAACACTTCTTTTGCAGTTCTGATATCTGCTTCATATGCAATGCCTACTACCAGATCCACACGGCGTTTCTCCATGGTGGAAACATTCGTGATGCTGCTGTTAGAGAGTGTACCGTTTGGTACCATGACCACTTTGTTGTCAATGGTGAGCAGTTTCGTATAGAAAATGGAGATCTCTGTTACCGTACCCTCTTTCCCGCCGGAATGTTCTATAATGTAATCTCCGACACGGAAAGGTTTTAACAATAAGATCAGCACACCACCCGCAAAATTTGAAAGGCTGCCCTGTAATGCCAGACCGACTGCCACACCAGCAGAACCAAGCACTGCCACTGCCGAGGTGGTTGCAATTCCAAACAGTCCCATGATAATAAAGATCAGTACCAGGTATAGTGCGTATTTGATCAATGGCAGTACAAACTGTCTGACACCGGTATCGACATCTCTGCGTTCCATGGATTTGCGGAACATTTTTAAGATCAGGTTAATGATCTTGCTTCCGACAATATAAATGATAATCGCAACTACAACCTGAAACGCAAAATTCAAAAGATCCGGGATCAGACCCTGCAGCCATGTGCCTACGATTCCAGGGTTCTTCGCAACCTCCTGTAAGTTTTCCTGCGCCTGGTTTAACATTTCGACGGTCTCAGTTGCATTTGCGATTCCTTCTACATTTTCTGCCAGCATATATGGCTCCCTTCGTTTTTATTCGAATTTGAATTTTAAAAAAATCATCTTTAGGCTATGAATGTTGTGAACCTGACACAGATTCACAACTTCCTCAGTTCTTTATAAGTTTTCAAAATTCCATTTCTCATTTTGTCCTGCTCTAAGGAATTTCCTTATTCTAAGGAATGAATAAACAGACCGCTGCGGAGCTTCGGCTCAAACCAGGTAGATTTTGGAGGCATGAGTTTTCCGGCATCTGCGACGGAGAAGAGCTCTGTGATCGAGGTCGGATACATGGCAAATGCAACGGAACAGTCTTCCTCACAGCGTCTGACCAGTTCGTCCATGCCGCGGATTCCGCCGACAAAGTCGATCCTGCCGTCTGTTTTCGGATCTCCGATGCCTAGTACCGGATGGAGTAAAAGGTCATGTAGCAGTGAGACATCCAGACTTTTGACCGGATCATCCGCCACTGCCGCAAGGTCTTCCTCTCTGATCTTACACAAGAACCAGTGTCCTTCCATGTACATGGTAAAGCTGCCTTTTTCCTGCGGTCTCTTTTCTTCCTGATCTGTGATCTCCGTCACGTCAAAGCGTTTTTTCATTTCCTTGTAAAAACTCTGGAAAGAGTATCCGTTTAAATCCTTGACCACACGGTTATAATCCATGATCATAAGCTGGTCATCCGGGAATAACACGGACAGGAAATAATTAAATTCTTCCGTTCCATCGTAACCCGGATGTTCTTCTCTTCGTTTTAAACCAACCTTTACAGCCGAGGCTGCACGGTGATGACCATCTGCGATATAGATATCTGCCATATTTTCAAATGCCTGTGAGACCGCAGCTATTTTTTCGTCGTCATCGATCACAAACACGCGGTGTCTGATCCCGTCCTCCGATATAAAATCATACTCCGGCTCTCCCTCTTTGACCTGTGCTACGATTCCGTTGATCACCGGATCTGACCGGTATGCCAAAAAATCGGTCCTGTCTGCGCATTGCAGACGTCTACATGATGGATACGGTCTGCCTCTTTTTCCGCTCTGGTGTTCTCATGTTTTTTGATAACACCGTTTAAATAGTCGTCGATCGACGCACATGCGGTAATACCTGTCTGCACGCGTCCATTCATCGTAAGTTCGTAAATATAGTAGCAGCTCTTCTGATCCCTGATAAAAGAGCCATCCTCTACCATCCCCCACAACAGATCGTGTGCCCTTTCGTACACTCTGTCGTCATACATATCCACGGAAAGCGGATAACCCGTTTCCGCACGGTCGATCTTTAAAAAAGACTCCGGGTTCTTTTCCACTTCCTCAGTTGCTTCTTTTCTGTTATAAACATCATAAGGGAGGGCAGCGATTTTAGCTGCCTTCCCTTTTTCTGGTCTGATGCTCATAAACGGTCTGATATCTGCCATTTTTGCTGCACCTCATTTTTTCTTATGCGATAGTTACCATTTTTCTTATAACTCTCTCCTGTGCCGATCCCAGGTAACAATAAAATCTTCGTTTTATGAACACTCTATTGTCATATATCACTGCTGTTTTTTCTAGCAGATCTTGCGAACCTTTAAGACACCTTCTGTATTTTTTAATTTTTCAAGTACGTCATCCGGAATGGAAGTATCCAGATCCAAAAGTGCATATGCATAATCACCTTTTGATTTGTTTGCCATTCCATCAATGTTGATTCCTGCATCGCCAAGGATCGTTGTATATAAACTTAACATACCTTTGACATTGCGGTGTAAGATTCCGATACGTCCTGCAGTTGTACATGCCCCCATGCTGCAGTCCGGGAAGTTTACAGAGTGAACGATGTTACCATTCTCTAAGTAGTCGCGGATCTCGCGCACTGCCATGATCGCACAGTTATCCTCTGACTCTGCTGTGGAAGCTCCAAGATGTGGAGTTACGATACAGCCCTTTGCACCAACGGTTGTTGTGTTCGGGAAATCAGATACATATTTGTGTACTTTTCCTGCTGCAAGTGCATCCACCATTGCTTCTTCATCCACAAGCAGATCTCTTGCAAAATTTAATATGATCGCAGTTGGTTTCATCATAGCAATTGCGTCTGCACTGATCATTTTTTTTGTAGAATCCAGAAGCGGCACATGGATCGTGATGTAGTCACACTCACGGTAGATATCTTCTACGTTGCTGATGTGCTTAACACTTCTTGATAAGTTCCATGCTGCTGCAACAGAGATATACGGATCATATCCATATACTTCCATTCCCATATGGATTGCTGCATTGGCAACTAACACACCGATCGCACCAAGACCGATGACACCTAATTTCTTTCCGGAAATTTCGGTTCCTGCAAAGTTCTTTTTCTGCTTCTCTGCAGTCTTTGCAATATTCTCATCGTTCTGGTTCTCTAAACACCATTCGATACCGCCTACGATATCACGGGATGCGTAAAGCATACCTGCAAACACGAGCTCTTTAACACCGTTTGCATTTGCACCCGGTGTATTGAATACGACGATACCTTTTTCTGCACATTTGTCTAACGGAATATTGTTGACTCCGGCACCGGCTCTTGCGACTGCCTCTAAGGTATCCGGCAGTTCTAAATCATGCATTGCAGCACTTCTGACTAACGCAGCCTGTGCATCTTTTAACTCATCTACTTTTTCATACTGATCCGAAAACAGATCCAGACCGACTGCTGCGATCGGATTTAAGCAGTTATACTTGAACATTATGCATTCTCCTCCTCGAACTTCTTCATGAACTCTACTAATTTCTCAACGCCCTCTTTTGGCATGGCATTGTAGATTGATGCTCTCATACCGCCAACGGTACGATGTCCTTTTAAGTTTACAAATCCGGCTTCTGTTGCCTCTTTTACGAATTTTGCATCCAGGTCAGCATCTCCGGTTACAAACGGAACGTTCATTAAGGAGCGGTCCTCCGGTACCACAGTTCCCTTGAATAATTTGCTCTGGTCTAAGAAATCATAAAGGATCTTAGCTTTCTCTTCGTTGCGCTCTTTCATCACGGAAAGTCCGCCCATCTTCTTTAACCATTTGAATACTTTTCCGCAGATATAAATGCCGTAGCATGGCGGTGTATTGTAAAGGGAATCTGCATCTGCATGTGTCTTGTATTTTAACATGGTAGGTGTTCCAGGTAAGGTATCATCCGTGATCAGATCCTCACGGATGATCACAATAACAACACCTGCCGGTCCGACATTCTTCTGAACGCCGCCGTAGATCACACCGTATTTTGTGACATCTACCGGCTCTGACAAGAAGCAGGAAGATACGTCAGCGACCAATGTATGTCCTTTTGTGTTCGGGAGTTTTTTGTATTTGGTTCCGTAAATGGTATTGTTCTCACAAATATAAACGTAATCAAGATCATCCGGAATATCAAGATCAGAGCAGTCCGGTATGTAAGAGAATGTCTTATCCTCGGAAGATGCAAGTTTTACTGCCTCGCCGTAAATGGATGCTTCCTGATATGCTTTTTTTGCCCACTGACCGGTCACGATATAACCTGCTTTTTTGTTTTTCATCAGGTTCATCGGGATCATTGCAAACTGCTGGGATGCTCCACCCTGTAAAAACAGGACTTTGTAATTATCCGGAATATTCATCAGATCTCTTAAATCCTGCTCTGCCTCTTTGATGATGTTGTCATACACTTTGGATCGGTGGCTCATCTCCATAACGGACATTCCGCTTCCCTTGTAATCTAACATCTCATCTGCTGCCTCTTTTAATACTTCCTCCGGTAATACAGCCGGTCCTGCAGAAAAATTATACACTCTGCTCATCTTAAACTTCCTCCTCTGATTTATGATTGTTGTTTTTTTGCTAAATCCTCACCGGTAAATGAAGAACTGATTGCCTCTCCCGGTGCAACCATCGGCCACACCTTGTCATCACAATTAATGATACAATCGATCAAAACCGGTATTTTTGATTCAAGTGCTTCCTTAAAAGCCTCTTTGAACTCTTCCTGCTGGTCACGCGATATCCTTTCGCCCCCATTGCCTCTGCTAATTTTACAAAATCCACACCGTCATCAAGGACAGTTGCGGAATAACGTTTTTCATAGAACAGATCCTGCCACTGGCGTACCATTCCAAGGACATGATTGTTGACGATTACTTCGATCAGCGGCAGTTTTTCGCGCGCCGCGGTTGCGATTTCATTCATGTTCATTCTGAAACAGCCGTCACCTGCAATGTTTATCACCTGTTTATCCGGATTGCCGATCTGTGCACCGATCGCAGCTCCAAGTCCATAACCCATCGTTCCGAGTCCGCCGGATGATAAAAAGGTACGCGGGTTTTTGTATTTGTAATACTGTGCTGCCCACATCTGATGCTGTCCGACTTCTGTCACGATAACTGCATCTCCCTTTGTCGCACGGTAGATCTCCTCCATCAGATATGGACCACTGAGTCCCTCTTTCGGATAAGTGAGCGGATATTTTTTTTTCAGATCCATGATCTCTCCGATCCATTCCGGATGACTCTGTGCATCTAATTTTTTATTGACACGGATCAGAATCTCTTTTAAATCTCCAATAACGCTTGCATCCACCTGGATATTTTTATTGATTTCTGCCGCATCCACATCAAACTGTAAAATTTTTGCTGTGATGCAAATTTCTTAGCATTTCCAAGAACACGGTCTGAGAAACGGACACCAACTGCGATCAGAAGATCACACTCACTGACACCAAGGTTGGATGTCTTTGTTCCGTGCATGCCGAGCATTCCGGTATAGAGATCATCCGTTCCATTAAATGCACCTTTTCCCATCAATGTATCACAGACCGGAGCATTTACTTTTTCTACAAATTTCTTTAATTCTTCCGATGCGCCGGAGATCACTGCACCACCGCCGACAAAGATATATGGTTTCTTTGCCGCTTTGATCATGGAAACTGCGATATCAACATCTTCCTCACTGATTGTATCTGTAATCCTTGCGATCGGTTTTGGTTTCACCGAAGTGTATTCCGTCTTTGCCGCTGTGATATCTTTTGGGATATCCACTAAAACCGGTCCCGGACGTCCTGTCTGTGCGATCTTAAATGCACGCCGGATCGTATCTGCAAGTTTGTAACATCCTTTACAATAAAGTTATGCTTTGTAATCGGCATTGTGATTCCCGCAATGTCGATCTCCTGAAAACTGTCTTTTCCAAGAAGCGGTACGGTAACGTTGCAGGTGATCGCAACAACCGGAACTGAATCCATATATGCGGTTGCGATTCCTGTCACAAGGTTCGTTGCACCAGGACCTGATGTTGCAAAACATACACCGACTTTTCCAGTACTTCTCGCATATCCGTCCGCTGCATGGGATGCTCCCTGCTCATGTGATGTCAGCACATGCCGGATTTCTCCCTGATGTTTATATAATTCATCATATACATTTAAAATGCACCGCCCGGATAACCAAAAACTGTATCAACACCCTGTTCTTTCAGGCATTCGATCACGATCTGGGCACCTGTTAACTGCATATTATTCCTCCATTCCACTGCCATTCTCATCTGTTTTTAATTTCTACATCATCAGATGCGTCTTTTACAACATATGACTTTTCGAATGACAACTTTTGTATTTCTTTTTTATTTCTGTTCTTCCGGCAATGCTAAAATAGCACCTCTGTTGCCGGAAGTTACTAACGATGCATAGCGTTTCAGATAACCTGTCGTTACCTTTGGCTCTCTCGCTGCCATTTTGCTTTTCTTGCTGCCATTTCTTCGTCTGAAACTGCAATCTCTAATTTCATCTCCGGAATATTGATACGGATGATATCGCCCTCTTCCACAAGTGCGATCGGTCCGCCGACTGCTGCCTCCGGTGACACATGTCCGATGGAAGCTCCACGGCTTGCGCCGGAAAAACGTCCGTCTGTGATCAATGCTACGGATGAGCCAAGTCCCATACCTGCGATCGCTGAAGTTGGATTTAACATTTCACGCATACCAGGTCCGCCTTTTGGTCCCTCGTAACGGATGACAACCACATCACCGGCAACGATCTTGCCGCCTTTGATCGCTGCGATCGCATCTTCCTCACAGTCAAAGACTCTCGCCGGTCCCTCATGAACCATCATCTCGTCACAGACAGCGGAACGTTTGACAACACTTCCGTCCGGCGCAAGATTTCCTTTTAATACGGCAAGACCACCCGTCTTACTGTATGGATTGTCAACCGGTCGGATCACTTCCGGATTCTTGTTTACCGCATTTGCGATATTTTCTCCGACGGTCTTTCCTGTCACGGTCATGCAGTCCGTATTTAATAATCCGATGTCCGCAAGTTCTTTCATCACAGCATAGACACCGCCCGCCTCATTTAAGTCCTCCATATAAGTAGGACCTGCCGGTGCAAGATGGCAGAGATTCGGGGTCTTCTCACTGATCGGGTTTGCAAATGCGATATCAAAATCAAACCCGATCTCATGTGCGATTGCCGGAAGATGTAACATACTGTTTGTGGAACAGCCCAGTGCCATATCTACAGTCAATGCGTTTAAGATGGCATCTTTTGTCATGATATCTCTTGGACGGATATTTTTGCGGTACATATCCATAACTGCCATACCTGCATGTTTTGCAAGTTTGATTCTCTCTGAATAAACTGCCGGGATCGTTCCGTTTCCACGAAGTCCCATGCCGAGTGCCTCTGTCAGACAGTTCATGGAATTTGCTGTGTACATACCGGAGCAGGAGCCACAGGTCGGACATACTTTTTCTTCGTATTCTCTCACATCATCCTCCGTCATGGTTCCTGCTGCATAGGAGCCTACTGCCTCGAACATAGAAGATAAACTTCTCTTTTTGCCCTGAACGTGTCCGGCAAGCATCGGTCCGCCGGATACAAATACGGTCGGAACATTGATACGTGCTGCTGCCATTAAAAGTCCAGGAACATTTTTATCACAGTTTGGCACCATGACAAGTGCATCAAACTGATGTGCAAGTGCCATACACTCGGTGGAATCTGCGATCAGATCCCTGGTTACAAGGGAATACTTCATTCCGATATGCCCCATCGCGATTCCGTCACAGACTGCGATCGCCGGAAATACAACCGGTACTCCGCCCGCTTCTGCAACGCCTAATTTTACTGCATTTACGATTTTATCAAGATTCATATGGCCCGGTACAATCTCATTGTAGGAGCTTACGATACCGACCATCGGTTTGTTCATTTCTTCTTCCGTGAAGCCTAATGCATTAAAAAGACTTCTGTGAGGTGCCTGCTGCATCCCTTTTTTTACATTATCGCTTTTCATGTTAAATCAAATCTCCCATTCTAATATCTATATTAAATTCGTTCGCAGATCAGATCTCCCATCTGTGCGGTGCCGACCTGTGTCACTGCGTTTCGTTTATCTTCTTCCTGCGGCATGATGTCGATGGTGCGGTAACCGTCTTTCAACACCTGTTTTACGGCTGCCTCGATGGCATCTGCCTCTTTGTCAAGGTCAAAGGTATAGCGGAGCATCATGCTGCGCTTAAGATCGTCGCGATCGGGTTTGCGATACCTTTTCCTGCGATATCCGGTGCTGAACCGCCGCTCGGCTCATAGAGACCGAACTTCGTGTCGTTTAAGCTGGCGCTTGACAACATTCCGATGGAACCTGTCACCATGCTCGCCTCATCGGATAAGATATCACCAAACATATTTTCCGTTAAAATAACATCAAACTGTTTCGGATCTTTGACTAACTGCATTGCACAGTTGTCAACTAACATGTGCTCGTAGGTAACTTCCGGGTAATCCTTTGCCACTTCCTCGACCACTTTCCGCCAAAGTCTTGAGGAATCCAGCACGTTTGCCTTGTCCACGCTCGTCACTTTTTTGCGGCGTTTCATGGCAATGTCAAATCCTCTCTTTGCGATCCTGCGGATCTCTGTCTCGCTGTATGTCAGGGTATCTGTCGCAGTCATCACACCGTCAACTTCCTCGGTTTTTCGCGCACCGAAGTATAATCCTCCGGTCAGCTCACGCATGATCATCATATCAAATCCATCCCCAATAATATCATCGCGGAGCGACATGCCTCTTTTAATTCTTCATATAAATATGCCGGTCTTAAATTTGCAAATAAATTCAAAGACTTTCTCAACTTTAATAATCCTGCCTCCGGTCTTAATTCCGGTGCTAATTTATACCACGGAGAGGTCGCTGTATTACCGCCGATGGAACCCATAAGCACTGCATCGGACGCTTTTGCTGCTGCGATCGCCTCATCTGTTAACGGCACGCCTGTCGCATCAATCGAACATCCGCCCATCAAAATCGCTTCATACAAAAAACTGTGACCATACTTTGTTCCGATCTTGTCTAATACTTTTTTGCCTCTGCCACGATCTCCGGTCCGATTCCGTCACCGGAAATCACGCCAATCTTACATTCCATGCTCTAATCCCTCTTTCTTTTCCTCTGTCAGATATGTGTAACTGATTTTTTTCGCCTGCCAGAAGTATCCTGCTTTTCTGCACCATAGAATGCATACTCTGCGAACCTCCTGCTTTGTTATGAATAAAAAGAAAATCAGCGGCCGCTGTGTGCCAGCACTTTATCACATTACTAACAGACAGTATGTATAATGTCTATAATAATGTAATTTTGGCAACATTGCAACCTCTGATTCTATTTTTCTTTTTTATAATATTTATAACTGGGTATTATGAAAGAGCTTTCTTTTCATTACTTTGTTGTATACTATATTATCAAAAATAAAGCGTGGCCAAGTTTTATAGACGGCAAAATCCCCCTCTGATGCTATTTTGTCTGCCACTACTCTTTAGGTATATATTCTTTATTTCAATCATAAAACTGACCACTTACTGATTTCCCATTTTATATAACCGGCAAAACTTTCCATCTGCCGCCATCAGTTTTTCAAATGTTCCCTGTTCCACAATATTTCCCTGTTCTAAAACCACGATCGCATCGCATTTTTCCAGATTACTTCTGTTATAATGATGCGTGATCATAATGACGGTAATGCCTGGTATATCAAGCACTGCTTTTTCCACCTGGTATGCCATTTTATTATCCAGACTTGAGGTTGCTTCATCAAGCACCCACAATTTCCTGTGGTGTAAAAAAGCTCTTGCGATGGAGATTCTCTGCTTTTCCCCGCCGGAAAGATTTGATCCACCCTCTTTCAACACGGTTTCCAGCCCCATTTCCAGCCTTTGTACAACTCCATCCAGACCAGCCTTTTTTACTGCCATATCTACCTCTTCCTCTGTATACGGATCAAACAATGTGATATTATTTCGCAAAGTATCTTCAAATACATATACATTTTGAGGAATGACTGCTACCTGCTCCATCACAGACTTTTCGGATATTGCATGCATATCCATATCATCAAATCGTATCTGTCCCTGATAATTATTGTAATACCCCAATACCAGCTTCGTCAGCGTTGACTTTCCGCTTCCACTTCCCCCGACCACTGCATACCGTTTTCCTTTTTCAAAGGTAATATTTATATTATTTAATGTCATGTGCTCCGCCTGTGGATAAGAAAAGCTGACATTCTCCATTGAAATCAGATTCTGGAAATTTATACCATCCCCCGTCTCTTCCTTCTTTTGTTCCCCAATCTCTTCCATCACTTTCTGACAGATCGGTGTTCCTGATTTGATCTGTATCAATGACTCAATAAACGTGGACATAGAACCTATGACACTGCTGCTCAGAGCAATGGCTACTGTCAGAAATGATATACTGACTTTTCCATATAGTACCATGATACCAGATATAATTACAATTAATAACTGCAGCGTAAGCTGGACGTCCATCGTGATTCCTCCAACAACACCCTGCACAAACTGGCTGGTAAATTTTTTCTTTCCAAATCTGATGTTTTCCTGTGCATACTGCCCCACCACATTTTCTTCAATCTGATAATTTTTAATAACTTCAAATCCCCTGAAATCATCATTGATCAGTGTATTATGTTTCGCTGCCTCATCCATCTGTTCAATATTGGATTTCTGCAGAATCTGCTGTGTCATGATAGGAACTGCCAGTCCCACAATTCCAACTACAATTAAAAGTATGCAAAGCACCACATTCTGTACAAATGCATAAGCAAGTGAGAATACAATTTCTTCCAGCTGGACGACCAATATAAAATATGCGAGCAATGTCGTTTCTACCACCTGTAAATCATTGTGATATAAAGATGTATAGTAACTGGTATTCTGTTTGTAATACCCGGTCATATCCCTGTTTAATATACTCTGGAATAAATCCTGGCGGATATCACATATGACTTTCATTGAAAATTTATTTTTTGCATACATGTAAAATAAATAAATCAATGCCAGCCCAACTGCCAAAATTATCACCATCAGAAACATCTCTTTTATCCTGTCTTTTTTCCCATTTGCGACAATCTCCGTCACATACTGCATTGTATAAGAAGAAAACACGCCTATCAGTGCATTTAAAACACCTGCTATCATAAACAGAACCGCTATTCCCTTATGCTTTTTTATGTACTTTTTCATATAGATCCCTCCCTGTATGTAATGCAATTTATCTGATCTTCCATCAAAAATGGCATAGATTTATTTTTCAAACATAATCTGGCATAAGACTGCGTTTTCCCATACACTATAAACACACTATTCACAGAATAATTCAATATTTCCTGCACATGATGAAATTCATGTTCAAAATTTAAATCTATTGTTGAAAATGAAACTTCTTTCTCTGCATACAAATGCGAATGAATAACGACGGGGATCTTGTTATTCTTTTCACAATACTTTATCAGTTTCATTTGATCTTCCATGTTAATCTTTGCTGCCAGGTCTGTCTGTCCCTCACTCAATATACAATAAATCTCGTCTATACTAATCGTTTCGTCCTCATAGTCTGCAAGTGCCAGGACAGCTATCTCATTTTGTGGATTTTCCGTTAACGCAATAGCTACTCTGTTCTCAACACTTTCTTCATATTTAATTAGATAATACATATGCTCCTCATTTTTATCTATTTGATTTTTAGTATTACAACTACATTTAGGGAAATACATGTAACAAACAGGTATTTCCCTTAAAAATAAATGCATTTTTAATTTACTAATTTACACAAGCACACCATAAAATTGCTCCTGCTCCACCTGCTAATTTTTCATCTAATAATTTCATACATTCTTTTTCTTCTTCCGTTAATTCAATCATTTCTACTTTTACCAATTTTTCATTCTGTTTTCTTTCTTCCATCATATCTTTCTCCTTTTACATCTTAAGTTTATTTTATATTAATGCATTTATTTTTCACATAATTATTGATAGTCTCTGAATAAAAAGACACCCGTTTACTACAATCTATTATATTTTTATTCAAAGCAACCTCTGCTACACATTGATGGCAAAAATTCCTTCCATTACACTCCTTACATCTATAGGCAGATTGTAATTTTTTTAATTGACAAACAACTTCTGAAAACTGCTGTCTTTTATCCCATGCCTCATCTAAAATATTCCCCATTCGATATTTTTCTTTTAAAAGTACAAACATATGGCATGGATAGATATCTCCATTGGGGAAAACTGCATAATTATTTAAACCAGCTCTGCAAAAAACTGTATTCTGTTTTTTTCATCATACAGCATCTGTAAGAACTGCATTTCTTCTATAAAAGAAAGATTTTCTTTAAAATACATTTCATTATTTATCAATTTTTCGTCTGATCCATAGATGTCATTTGCAGTTTCCAACATAATGTTCTCTACTGATAATTCTTCATGAAAAAATTTTTTTAATGTCTGTTCTGTATATCCCAGTTTTTTGTATAAATCTGTACATGTACATTCTATCGCACTAACATCTCTTCCTCTTTTCCTCAGGCGATTTAAATTTTTCACAATCGTATCATACACATCCATATTTTGAGTTCGACTTATTCTCTGCTCATTTGTAATTTCTTTCGGACCATCAATACTAACTGTAAGGTTGATTCCATATTTTACAATATCATCTAACAATTCTTCCGGTAAAAAAGTAAAGTTTGTAACCATTCCATAGTTTTGCACCAATATATCATTTTCTTTAAACTTTTTACAGATATATGAAATCATTTTGTAGCCCAATGCCGGCTCTCCACCAAAAAATTGTACCATTTCAACCTTAATTTGTTCCTGTTTCAAATATCTGACTAAAGCATCCACTACTTCATAAGATAACATTTGCTCTTCTCCGTAATAATTGCCACCATTGGCATAACAATAAACACAATTCAGATTACAAATAGTGCAGACCATAATTTCTAACTTATGAATAACCTTTACATTATCTTCTGATACACTTTGATGCACACTTTGATTTTTCTTAAATTTTTCCAACAGATTTTCATATGCATCTGTCAATTCAGTCTTTCCATCCTGACAATCTTTTAAATTCTTTGCTGTATTTCTGTCTATTTTTGCCAGACGTTTCTGTGGCAGGTAATAAACACATCCAAATTCTTCATCTATGGTAAAAAGAAAATCTTTTTTTATTGTTTCTATATCCATACTTTTTTCACTTTCATTACTGTAATATTTTATTTCTGTTGACATCATTTACTTTAATCTTTAAATCACTAAAAGACCATGTCAAAACTGGAAAAAAAGTTTTTCCAGTTTTGACATGGTCTTTCCGCAATATCTATAATATAATCTTTTTAAATTAATAGAAACGAGGTTCAAATACATATGAAAAAATTAACAAGATTAACATTTTTAATGTTACTTTTACTTACATTAAAAACAAATGTTTCCCTGGGAAAAAATACATCTCAAATCATTATGCCCATAAATGATGATTTACCTTATATAGATGTTTACAATATGGACAACTCTATCGCTTCCCCAAAATATTCCTCATAAAAATTCTTGATATTCCTCATATCAATCTGATTATTTTTTGCCCTACACGTATAATAAATTCCCTTTATATGCTCCTTACACCCCTCTAATTCCCCCTGATCTAGTTCCCCGGTTTCTATCATTTATTTTATTCCACTCAATATCAAACAAAATAAAATATAAGACATATGCATACGCATGTTTCCTTGCTTTCGGCAAAACATATTCACAAAGTTCCATCGACTTACAATACTCGCCAACTGCCCCATAATACTTTGAAAGATTCGCAACAATACTAAGTTCTTCAATCTCCCATTCTGCCATATATCCTTCCCGCAGGCTGCGCAGCAGCATTTCACAGATTTTTATACTTTTAGGATACTCATCTATTCTGCCATATGCCACAGCCAGCCGCTTTAAAAGTGTAATCTCCTGTTCCCGGAAAGGATATATCACATCACTGTCAAGAAATTTTTTATACTGTGGTACAACTTCTTCTGCAAGCTCTTCTAATGCTTCCACAAGCTGTTCTGCTGTAATGCGCTGCATATAATAATCCAAAAAAGTACTTTCCCGGCGGATATATCTTTGTGTAGATGCGTCTTTTCCAACAAGTTTTTTCATCTGCTCCATATAAAAGTCTGCTTTTTCAAAATCATGCTTTGCCATAGCATCCTCAAAATATTCTCTTTCCTGTATCAGTTCCATATCCCTGCTGACACACACTGCATAATTTTTTTCTGTGATCTGGTACATTTTCTCCATAAGTTGCCGATATGTATCACTTTTCACTTTATGTTTTCCGTTTTCAATTCTGGAAAGTGTTTCTACAGAACAGACACCCTCACTTAATTCTTCCTGTGTCATTTTCTTTGCAATTCTTGAAAGCCGTATCATATCACCAACATTATAATTTCCCATATGGCACCTCTTTCTACACTCTGTCACCCGTCGTTTTTATTTTTTGCACCAGTTCCACATTGTCCATGACAAGTGCCGTATAATAAGCCATCGTAAGTTCCACTTGACATTGTTTTTGATATTCCTGCTGCATGTCCTTGTTTCTCTGCATCAGCTCTTTTAACAGTCCTGCCTTCTTAAAATGCAATTCTGCCAGTCCACGCATCGTTCTGCTTTCTTTTACAAGTGTTAACGCCTGTTCAATGTATTCCAGTTCCTTTTGTGCATCTCCTTTTTCTTCCTGTATGCTGGCAAGTTCTTTCAGAATGGACATTTCAGCCTGTTCCTTGATTTTTTTCGAATCATACTTTCTTGTAAAAAGCAGCATTCTTTTCAATTCTGCCTCTTTCCATGAAATATCTTCCGAAAACTGAATCAGCCCCAAAAAAAGTTTTATCTCCATTTCACTGTATAAATCAGAAGTATTTTTCCTCTTTCCAAAAAAAGGTTTTGTCAAAAGTATCGCCTCATTTAATACAGCCTTGATTTCTTCTTTTGATGCACCACGTTTCTGTAACAGTTCTGCCTTTCCCCAGAGATAATATTGTTCATGAAGCACTTGTTTTTTGGCATTACACTTTGATAACTCTGTAACAGTTTCTCCGCTGTATCCAGATTTTTCTCTTCTAAATTCCGATGGATATCTTTTCGTAACCGGAACAAGTTGTAATCTTTCTCATTCAATAACAATTCAAATTCAAGAACCTGCTTTCCTATTCTTGACAACAATGTCGCACTGACTAATGAATCCACCTCACGATATCCCTCTTCAATCCGGAACATCGTTGCTGGTGAACAAATTCCTTCACAAACCTGTGTCATGGACAATCCATACTTCTCCCGATAATACGACAATGCAATCCCTACCGTATTTAATTTCATCTTCTGCCCCTCTAAAACTTTTCTGTCAGGCAGCAGAATATAAATTCCATAAATATTCTACTCCTATAAAGAAAAACCTGTTATGTTTTCTCATCCACACATAACAGGCTTTCTGGTACTACACTTATTTCTCCATTGCTTCTTCCGGTTTCTCCACTGCGGAGATTGCAGCTTTCTGCATCGGGATACGGCAGTTCTTGTTGTTGCCGAACTCAACGATCACGGTATCATCTGCGATATCGATCACAGTACCGTAAAATCCGCTTGTTGTCAGTACGGTATCACCGACTGCAAGTTCTGACAGCATTGCATTTTTCTTCTTTGCTTCTTTCTGCTGCGGGCGGATCATGAAAAAGTACATGAAACCAAATAAAACTACTAACCAGATAATCATACCGCCCCAGCCTGCTGCTGTGGATGCGGATGAAGTGGATGCTAAAATTGACATCTTCTCAGTTCCTCCTAAATTTAATAGACATTACAATATATAATACACAAAATGGGCTTTTTAGACAAGCACTTTACCAAATTTTATGATTAATTTATTTTTAACCGGTTACTGTTCTTTAACCATTCTGTTTTTCTTTCTCCCGGTTGATCTGTCCCATGCCGTACAGTTTTTCTTCCTTATAAAAATGGAATCTTCCCTCGTCGATGGCATCACGGATTTCTTCCATCATCGTATTGTAAAAATACAAATTGTGGAGCACGCAGAGTCTCATGCCAAGCATTTCTTTTGCTTTTAACAGGTGGCGCACATATGCCCTGCTGTAACGGCGGCAGGTCGGACAGCCGCAGCCTTCCTCGATCGGGCGCATGTCTTTTTCATATTTCTGATTAAAAAGATTGATCTTTCCCTGATTGGTGTATACATGACCGTGACGTCCGTTTCTGGTCGGATATACGCAGTCAAAGAAATCAACGCCGCGCTCTACGCCTTCTAAGATATTTGCCGGAGTACCGACGCCCATCAGATAGGTCGGTTTGTGAAGCGGCAGATAAGGGACTGTCTCGTCTAAAATATGGTACATCTCCTCATGTGTTTCACCGACTGCAAGTCCGCCGACTGCATATCCGTCTAAATCCAGCTCAGCGATACGTTTTGCATGATCGATACGGATATCCGAATAGATAGCGCCCTGATTGATTCCAAATAACATCTGATGACAGTTGACCGTTCCCTCCTCGGAGTTTAGCTGCTGCATTTTTGTTTTACAGCGCTCTAACCATCTGGTTGTACGCGCCACGGAAGCCTCCACATAGCTTCTGTCTGCAAGTGCCGGGGCACATTCATCGAATGCCATCGCGATCGTGGAACCGAGGTTCGACTGGATCTGCATGCTCTCTTCCGGTCCCATGAAAATCTTTGCACCGTCAATGTGGGAATGGAAATAGACGCCCTCCTCTTTGATCTTGCGCAGTCCGGCAAGGGAGAACACCTGAAATCCGCCGGAATCTGTGAGGATTGGACGATTCCATGACATGAATTTATGGAGTCCGCCGACTTCGCGGATCAGCTTGTCTCCGGTGCGGACGTGCAGATGGTAGGTATTTGACAGTTCTACCTGGCATTTGATCTGCTCTAAGTCCTCGGTGGATACGGCGCCTTTGATGGCGGCAACGGTGCCGACGTTCATGAATACCGGGGTCTGTATGTCACCGTGGACGGTGTGCAGGATTCCGCGTTTGGCGCGGCCTTCCTGTTTTAGTAGTTCGTACATTGTTTATAATCTCCTTTTTTCTTTATATGAAATGTGTAGCGAAACTCTGGTAAAGGCTGTGAGCGCATGGAAAGCTTTCCATGCGAATTTACTGTTTTGGAGAGCTTCGCTTTGGCTGTTTTTACATGTATGAAAATATCATCTGTCTTTACCGGATAATTGATCCAATAAATCAAAATAGTTCTCGAAGGTTTTGCGGCAGCAGGATGGGTTGTCTATCACGATTCCATCCACTTTCAAACCTAGGAGGGCAAATGACATGGCAACGCGGTGGTCTTCATAGGTTGACACAATGCCAGCGGACGGGATTCCTGGTTTTATTGTGATGGCATCCGGTTCTTCGGTACATGTGATTCCGCGTTTGGTCAGTTCCTCTGACATGGCATGGAGGCGGTCGCATTCCTGTCCACGGATATGTCCGATGTGGGTGATATGCACATCGGATTTGCAGAACGGTGCCATTGCAGCAAGAGTCAATGCCTGATCTGAAAAATCGTTCATATCGATCTCAATTCCTTTTAGTGTATCTTCAGCGGGTCCGGTCACTTCAATCCCGTCTGCTTTTTCTGTGACGGTACTGCCCATCTGTGCAAGCACATCCAAAAACTTCATATCGCCCTGGCTGTTGTCCTTATGCACATGTTTTACAAGTGTCCTGCCGCCTGTGATCGCAGCTGCCGCATAAAAATAACACGCTGCCGAAACATCCGGTTCGATCTGATAATGTTTTTTCTGATAGACGGCTTTCGGATCAATCCGATAATTTTTTCCGCCATATTTTACCTCCACACCCGCATCCGCTAACATTTTTCTTGTGATGCGGATATAGGAACCGTCTGTTTTCTCACTTGTGATGTGGATGTCTAATCCCTGCGGTATCATCGGTGAGATAAGCAAAAGTGCACTTAAAAACTGAGTGCTCTTGCTGATGTCAAGTGACAACTGCAGTGGGGTTCCATCTGCCTTTGACTGATCTGCGCCGGCTTTTGGATTTCTCCGTCCACAAATCTTCACCGGCAAATGTCCTTCTGTTTCCAGATAAGTAATCTTTGCACCAACTCCGGTGAGCAGTGAAAATAATTCCTGCATCGGTCTTTTTTCATCTGCTCCGATGCCGCGATCGTATATTCTCCATCCGAGAAACCAAGCATGGCCGTCAGAAAACGGGCGGCTGTCCCGGCACTTCCGACATTGATCACTGCCTGTTTCTTGGGAATATTTCCACCACAGCCTAAAACAGTAACCGCCTTTTCCGACTCATTGATATCTACCATAAAGCCCAAAGATACCAGACTCTCCAGAAAATGCCTTGAGTCATCAGAAAACAACACTCCTTCTAACTTCACTTCACCATCCGATAAAGCTGCCATCAAAAGTGCACGGTTTGTCATGCTCTTAGATCCCGGCACATCCACCGTCCAGTCGACCGGTCTATCTAATCTTTTTACCTCATATTGTTCCTTCATATATTTTCATCCCTGCTATCAGTTTTCCTGCCTTTAAGCGCTTTTCCCATTTTAACATATTCCTGTTGTCACGAAAAGAGAAATCTTTTATAATGATTAAGATATATAATCTTATAATACACATTTTCAGGAGGAATATTTCATGGCTGGTTCATCATTCGGTACAATTTTTAAAATTACAACATGGGGCGAATCCCACGGGAAGGGACTCGGCGTTGTGGTGGATGGATGTCCTGCCGGACTGCCTCTTGATGAAAATGACATTCAGAAATTTTTAAACCGCAGGAAGCCGGGTCAGTCAAGTTTACCACTCCGCGGAAAGAAGATGACGCAGTCGAGATTTTATCCGGCGTGTTTGATGGAAAAACGACCGGCACGCCGATCTCTCTTGTCGTGTACAATCAGAACCAGAAATCCAAAGATTACAGTGAGATTGCGTCCTATTACCGTCCGGGACATGCGGACTATACTTTCGACCAGAAATACGGTTTCCGCGATTACCGCGGTGGCGGACGTTCCTCCGGGCGCGAGACGATCGGACGTGTTGCAGCCGGTGCGATCGCTGTCAAAATATTAAACCAGCTCGGCATCACATTTTTGACTTACACCCGTTCCATCGGGCCGATCAGTATTTCATCACAGAATTTTGATGCCGCACAGATCAATGAAAATCCGCTCTACATGCCGGATGCCGACGCTGCGGAAAACGCAGAAAATTATTTAAATGCCTGCATCGCCGAACAGAATTCCTCCGGTGGTGTTGTGGAATGTATCATCCAGGGTGTTCCCGCCGGACTTGGCGATCCTGTCTTTGAAAAATTAAATGCGAATCTCGCAAAAGCAGTCATGTCGATCGGTGCAGTAAAAGGTTTTGAGATCGGTGACGGATTTGACGTTGCGAAAGCAACCGGAAAAAACAATAACGACGCCTTCCGCATCGGCGCTGACGGCAGGCCGGTCAAAACGACCAACCATGCCGGAGGTATTTTAGGCGGAATGAGCGACGGAAGTGACATTATCCTGCGCGCCGCGATCAAACCTACACCATCCATCGCTGCCCCCCAGCAGACTGTCAATAAAGATGGGGAAGAAATTGATGTGAGCATCAAAGGCCGCCATGATCCAATCATCGTTCCACGCGCCGTGGTCGTTGTGGAGTCCATGGCTGCTGTAACTCTTGTGGATGCCCTTTTTACAAATATGAGCGCAAGGATGGATTCTCTTGAAATGTTTTATCAACACTAATACTTTATAATTCATAGGACGTAATTTCCTATGAAGATTCGGGTGTCAAAAGGTGGCTCACAACTTAGCTGCTGGCAAATTGCACAAAGCCGGGACTGTTTTTGTGACTTTGGGAGAAAATTAGAAAATCTTAGTATGCCTGTCTATTTACAGTAATGTTCTGCCACGGACGGCAGAACAAGGCTTCACGAGCCATGGAAGGCTCGTTGAATGCCGTTTA
>ENA-OQDE01000170-OQDE01000170.1-human-gut-metagenome-genome-assembly--contig:-NODE-170-length-42168-cov-2.421921_pt1 | contig 42168 bp, 55 predicted proteins | sample MGYA00242768_ERZ504595 | MGnify/ENA primary metagenome ERZ504595 (study PRJEB26092, sample SAMD00036307) | human gut metagenome | host: Homo sapiens | study: EMG produced TPA metagenomics assembly of...
GTAATCTAATATCTGCGCAGGCAACACGAGGCTGGCTAGCATGTTCAAATAATCGTTTTTCATAATGCGAAGTAAGCAATACTTCACGAGTATAAAAAATAATCCCCGCTAAAAATCTACTGAGCCCTAATTCCCCCAAGTTTGAAAACTGAGCCTCCGTTTTCAAACTGAGCCATCCTAATTCTGGACTGACTCAAGAAAATACAAAAAAGACTATCTTTTCAGATAGTCTTTTTTGTGATCGCGACAGGATTCAAACCTGTAACCGGCTGATCCGTAGTCAGCTACTCTATTCAGTTGAGCTACGCGACCGTTATTTTGTTTTAACGGGTGCAAAGATACGGACTTTTCCCGAATTAGCAAGCTTTTCACCGACTTTTTTTGTAGAAAATTATTCTATGAACCGATAATTGAATAGTTGTAAACCTATACTTAGTCCGACATTCCACTCCCTTTTCGGTGAGCTATAATGATTTATATATGCAGAGATATCTCCAAAAGGCAATTGACATACAACAGAAATTTCTCCTAAATATTCAAACTTGGAGAAAGCTTTTCCGTAATATGCTTTATTCAACGAGTTTTTTTCGATTGGATAAATAGGCATAAAACCATAAAATTCTCCCCGAAGATGGAACATCTGGCTTAAACGGTAAATAGGCCGAATGCCGGCTCCGACAAATTGATTGGCACGAAAGGCTTCGTTGTAAGTCAATTTGCTATGTAATGTAGGAGAAAACTCTCCAGCTTGCATCATTGTGGCCGTATAGTTCTCGGAGAAGTTTTTGGAGGCATACAGGCTTTCAAATACCATCCTAAAACCCAATGTTCACTCATATTATGATATTTCTCTTTCATATAAGATAATTGCAGCCAGGAGTGATGATCTTTGTTGTTACTGGTCGTACTTCCTTCGCCCGGATAGAATCGTTCTTTTCCAACGAAAATCTGGGCTACAAGGGCTTCTCTGTATCCACGTGTAGGATATTGTTTGGAATTAAGAGTACTTCCATTAAAACTAATTGATCCACCAAATAAATCATAGCGGCTTTTATCAAATTTGTCATTTCCGAAGTCAATGACACTTTTTTGAAAATATTTATCCTCTATTCTTGCAATTCCTACTCCAAACTCTGCTCGCTTGCTCGAAAGGAAAGGTAATCCAACCTGTAATTTCAAGAAACGTTCGTCTTTCTGGTTAAAGGCCGGTTTGTTATTTCGCGAAAAAAGTTTGTCCTTCTTAAAATAGTCGAAAGTACTGATCGAACCTATAAGACGATACGAGGTAGGAATGGCAGTGGCAAAGTCTATTTTTGCCATAAATTGCACGTTGTTATATACCTTTCCAAGTTGCCCGTCAAGAATAAACTCTTTGGCATAGTAGTTTAAGTCCTGATAACTAAGTCCCAGGTAGATCTGATTCGAATTGGAGGTGGATATGTTACCTCCCAGCCGTACAGCAAAGTTGTTTTCCAGTTTGACTTTTAAATGCAGATCATAGGTGTCATCTTCCGGATTATAAATTGCATGCGGTATGATTTCTGAAATCATTTTATCTGATAGCAATCGAAAATAACCTTGCTTTAAATCTTCATAGGTGAATTCTTTGTTATCCGACTTATGAAATTCTTTCTTCATATATGCCTGTTGTTGTGGATTAGCTCCATCAATGATGATTATTTTTAAAACGTAGTTCCGGGAAATTACTACGGTATACCATTCTCCTTAAACGAATATTGTCCAGATTCACACGCCGATGGATACGGCTTTTGATAGAATCCATCATGCTGATGGTTCGATTATATCCTATATCATGTAATTCGTCGATGCGTTGAAAATCCATCAGATTGACGTTGTCATATTTGAACGTCATTAAAATCCCCATAGAGTCCGGAATAGAATAGTCGGTTTTCTGCATCACCATATTCTCAATTTGACTCATGAGGTCATTTTCCTTGGGTTTAGTGGGATTGGTGGATACAACGCTTCCTATAATGACATCCGGATGAAAATCATCTCTCATGACGTCCGTGGGAAAGTTATTATAGATACCTCCATCGTAGGCCAGTACATTGTCTATTTCAATGGGTTTAAACATGAAAGGGAAGCTCATGGAAGCTCTGACGGCATCTCCTAAATCTCCTTCCTTCATGACTAACTGTTTTTTATTGTACACATCGGACGCAATGCAACGGAAAGGAACAAAAAGTTTATCAAAATCTCCCTTACAAGCGGCCGTAGCACGTGCATATAGGTCAACAAACACGAGATTCATTTGAATCGGGTTGACAACACTGGTAGGCAGGAATTGAGGTTTTAAACTCTTCAGTGAATCTTTGAATGAAAAACGAATATTGAAAAATTCGGGAGTGGGAAGATTCTTTTTGAAATGATATACGTATTTCTCTTCCACTTCTCCGGAATACCATCGTTTAAAGTCCTCCGATTTGAGCAGTTCTACCATGTCGTCAGGAGAGTATCCCATGGCATACAAGGAGCCGATAATGGCTCCCATGGAAGTACCAGCAATGTAGTCAATAGGGATGTTGTTTTCTTCCAATGCGCGAATGATGCCGATGTGAGTCATTCCTTTGGCGCCACCACCGCTTAATACAAGTCCTACTTTTTGGGCATGGATAGCCGGGATAATCAGCCATAAAGTAATGAACACTAAAAAAATCTTTCTCATAACCCAAATCAAACAATTGAATTTTTTGTCTATTAAGTGTTCAAATATATACAATACTTTTCAATTAATCGATATTTTGCCGATCGTTTTAAATTGAAAAAGAGCATTACAACGTGTATTTAACGTTGAATGCTCTTTCTTGAAGTATGTGTAATGTTTAAAGGGGCGATATTAAATCAGCTCAATGCTACGTTTTACGAAGTTATTCAAAGCTTCACCTCTTAACATATTGTTTTGAAGTAAGGCCAGATCGATAAGCTGGCGGATAACTTTGTTATTGCTTGCATAGCCGATAAAGATAGCTTCTTTCTTGCTTTTCAGATCATCCACTTCTTGTCGAGATCGTTTAATTCATCTTTTTCAGCTGTCGGGATGTCTTCTTCCTTTTTATCCTTCTGTTTGTCTTTCAACTCATTACGTTGTTTGTTGACGTTATCCATTTCGGAGAGTATCGGAGCTACTTCTGCTTGACAGGCATTCTCTTCTTCATTCAATACTTGTTTTATCAACTTGTGGTCTGAATTCAGGATCAGATTGAACATGTCAGGCATTTCGCCGTAGAAGCTCATTCCGGCTTGAATATTTGCCATTTCTTTCATACGACGCATATATTCGCTTTGAGTAATCATGACCGGAGCCGAATTTTCTCCCAACGCTTGCGTCATCACATTGAATTCAACCTTATCCATTTTAGGCAATTGGCTCTTGAAGCTGTTGTGATTGCATCTTGTTTGTTGGCTTCCAGAGTTTCACCTTTCTTGTCTTCTTTTACAATCAGATTGTCAACAACATCACTGTCTACACGGGTGAAACGGGATTTCTCAAGCTTTTGCTCCAACATACTTACCATAGCTACATCTAACTGGCCATCCATGAGCAAGACATTATAGCTTTATTGGTTGCAGCCTCAATATAGCTGTATTGTTCGTCCTTGTTATTTGCATACAGATAGATAGATTTCCATCTTTGTCTGTCTGGTTATCTTTAATAAGGGTCTGATATTCCTCGAATGTGTAATGTTTGTCATTTGTATCGGTGAAAAGGGCGAATTTTTGCGCTTTATCATAGAAATCCTCTTGTGTGAGCATTCCATAATTGATAAATATTTTCAAGTCGTTCCACTTTTCTTCAAACTGCTTACGATCATTCTTGAATATAGACTGTAAACGGTCGGAAACTTTCTTGGTGATATAAGTTGAAATCTTCTTCACGTTTGAGTCGCTTTGCAAGTATGAACGGGAAACGTTCAACGGAATATCCGGAGAATCTATTACTCCATGTAACAAAGTCAGGAAGTCCGGCACAATGCCTTCAACAGAGTCTGTTACATATACTTGATTGCAATATAACTGAATCTTGTTCTTATTTAATTCAATATTGCTCTTTACCTTCGGGAAGTAGAGGATACCAGTCAGATGGAATGGATAATCCACATTCAGGTGAATCCAGAAGAGTGGTTCATCAGACATCGGATATAGCTTGCTATAGAATGATTTGTAATCTTCATCCGAAAGTTCGCTAGGTTTGCGTGTCCACAAAGGAGTGGTATCATTGATTATATTATCTTCAGCCGTTTCTACCTGTTTGCCGTCTTTCCATTCTTTCTTTTTTCCAAATGCAATAGGAACAGGAAGGAAGCTGCAATATTTCTTCAGAAGTTCGGAGATACGTGCTTCTTCGAGGAATTCTTTGCAGTCGTCATCAATGTATAAGATGATATCTGATCCACGGTCGGCTTTTTCTATTTCTTCAATAGTGAATTCAGGGCTGCCATCACAAGTCCATTTTACGGCTTTTGCATCGTCTCTGTATGATTTAGTGATAATCTCCACTTTCTTTGCAACCATAAAGGCAGAGTAGAAGCCAAGTCCGAAATGTCCGATAATGGCATTTGCATCGTTCTTATACTTCTCCAGGAAGTCATTAGCTCCAGAGAAAGCTATTTGATTGATGTACTTCTCTATTTCTTCTGCAGTCAAACCGATACCACGGTCAGAATGGTAATAGTATCTTTGCCTAATTCAACGTGAACAGTTAAGTCACCCAGTTCACCTTTGAATTCGCCAATAGAAGCAAGCGTATTCAGCTTCTGAGTGGCATCTACCGCATTGGATACTAACTCGCGCAGAAAAATCTCATGGTCACTGTACAAAAACTTTTTAATGATAGGGAAAATGTTTTCTGTTGTAACCCCAATATTACCTTTTTGCATAATACGTATATTTTTTTAGTTTATCTATTGATTAATTTTAATTGATATTTGTCCATACAGAGACAAAAAAAATGCCAGACCCGAAGGTCTGACATTATGGCATATTAAATTATTTTCTTATTCAGGAAATAACTCTATTCCGGAGAAACAACTTTCATCTCCAATTCGCCTTTTTCTTCATTAAGGGTTACTTGAATAGTATCTCCCTCTTTTAAAGACGAGGAAATGATGAGCTCGGATAAACCATCCTCCAGATAGGTTTGAATTGCGCGCTTCAAAGGACGGGCGCCATATTGTACGTCATATCCCTTGCTAGCGATGAATTCTTTCGCCTTATCTTCAATAACAAGCTTGTAACCAATAGATTTTATTCTATCGTACAATCCTTTTAGCTCTATGTCTATAATCTTTGTTATCGCTTCCAGAGAAAGTTGATCAAACGTGATAATCTCATCTACACGATTGATGAATTCAGGCGCGAATGATTTATTTAGAGCTTTTTGTATAACACTTCGCGAGAATTCTTTATCATCCAGGCGGCTTTGTGTCGCAAAACCAACACCACGTCCAAATTCTTTCAGTTGGCGGGTTCCGATATTGGAAGTCATGATAATAACGGTATTTTTGAAATCTACATTCTGCCATAACTGTCAGTCAGACGACCCTCATCCATTACCTGAAGCAGGATATTGAATACATCCGGATGTGCTTTTTCTATTTCATCAAGCAATACAATAGAGTATGGTTTACGGCGCACTTTTTCTGTCAGCTGGCCACCTTCTTCATATCCTACGTATCCCGGAGGTGCCCCAACCAAGCGTGAAACAGTGAACTTTTCCATATATTCACTCATATCGATACGAATCAGTGCATCGGCAGAACCGAACATATACTTGGCCAACTCTTTTGCTAGGTGAGTTTTACCAACTCCTGTCGGACCTAAGAACATAAACGTGCCAATGGGCTTATTAGGATCTTTGAGTCCTACACGGCTTCGCAAAATGGCTTTGACCAGCTTTTCTATCGCTGTGTCTTGTGCGATGACTTTAGCTTGCAAATCTTCTTTCATACCTGCTAGCTTGATGCCTTCGGCCTGTGCCATTCGTTGTACTGGAATGCCTGACATCATTGAGATAACATTGGCAATTTCTTCTGCATCAACAGTTTGCCTGTTTTTCTTTTAGATTGGCTTCCCATTCTTTTTCATCTCATCCAATTGGATAGAAAGTTCTTTCTCTTTATCACGGAAGCTGGCTGCAAGTTCAAAATTCTGCGATTTTACGGCTTCATTTTTCTTGTTTTTAGCTTCTTCGATCAGCTTTTCCTGTTCTTCTATCTCTTTGGGTACATTGACATTAGTAAGATGTACACGTGAGCCGGCTTCATCTAAAGCATCAATGGCTTTATCAGGGAAATTACGATCTGTGATATAGCGGTCTGTCAGCTTGACACATGCTTCCAATGCTTCATCTGTATAATACACATTGTGATGATCTTCATACTTATCCTTGATATTACGCAAAATCTGCAGAGTTTCGGCAGCAGTAGTCGGTTCTACGATTACTTTTGGAAACGACGTTCCAATGCGCCATCTTTCTCAATATTCTTACGATATTCATCAAGAGTGGTGGCACCGATACATTGTATTTCTCCTCTTGCCAATGCTGCTTTAGCATATTGGCGGCATCCATAGAGCCTGCTGCAGAGCCTGCGCCTACAATCGTGTGAATTTCATCAATGAATAATATAACATTCGGATTCTTCTGCAATTCATTGAGAATGGAACGGATACGTTCTTCAAATTGTCCACGGTACTTTGTTCCTGCCACAACAGCAGTCATGTCAAGAGCAACGACTCGTTTATCAAACAGGATACGCGAAACCTTTTTCTGAATGATTCTCAATGCAAGACCTTCAACAATCGCTGATTTTCCTACACCGGGTTCACCAATCAGAATTGGGTTATTCTTTTTGCGTCGACTTAATATCTGCGCTAAACGTTCGATTTCTCTTTCTCTGCCCACAACAGGATCCAACCGTCCTTCTTCTGCCGCTTTTGTCATGTCAGTACCGAAATTGTCAAGTACCGGCGTATCATTAGACGGCTTCTTGGAAGCGGTTTGTGCCTGTTGGCGTTCATCCGAGCCACCTCTGCCGGAACGAGGAGAAGACATTTCTTCGTCATCCTCATCGTCTTCCGAAAAGCCCATGCCGGAATTGATATCCGGCTGCAATGTAGCTTGCTCCAGTACTTTCACGTAGTTTATATCGTTTGCTTCAAGTACGGAAGCCGCCATATTGTTTTTTTCTCTTAAAATAGCCAATAATACATGTTCTGTATCAGCGATGTTACTTTTCATTCCACGAGCTTCTAAAATACACATTTTTAATATCTTTGCCGCATCATTAGATAACGGCACCTCTGCATCAGGCAATAACATTTCATCAGCTTCTGCCTTCAGCTGAGCTTCAATCTGTTGCTTTATAGCAGCCAGATTGGTGTTGAGTTTAGACAATATCTCGATAGCTTTTCCTTCACCGTCACGGAGTATTCCCAGAAGCAGGTGTTCGGGACCTATATACCTACTTCTCAACCGATTCGCTTCTTCCTTACTATAGACGATAATGTCGGAAACTCTTTGTGAGAATTGATTATTCATACTTTTTTCCTTTTCTTCTAAGGGTTATTCACTGGCAAATATACGCATTTAATCAAGTTTGTATTGCAATATTTGCTTTATTTCTTATATCTACAAATGGCGTGCCATAAAAACAGTGTATTTGTATTATATATATAAGGTATAACAAATAATAGGCTCTTTTTTACCGATGTTATTTATCTTTCCATATTATATTTATCGTTTTTATCTTTTTATTTTTGTATTTTAAAGTTTGGCGGGTTATCGTCCCGGTCATGATAAAACTTTCTTTCTAAAAACTTTCGTATATCGGGGAAAAGTAGTACTTTAGCGTGGTTTTTCACAAACCGTAGAATGTATAATTAATAATCATTTTAAATGCTTGAACAAGACAGAATTATAAAGATTAACATCGAGGAGGAAATGAAGTCATCGTACATTGACTACTCCATGTCGGTCATCGTTTCGCGTGCCCTTCCGGATGTTAGAGATGGATTTAAGCCTGTTCACCGTAGAATTTTATACGGAATGATGGAATTAGGCAATACTTCAGACAAACCTTATAAAAAGTCAGCGAGAATCGTGGGTGAGGTACTTGGTAAGTATCATCCTCATGGGGATTCTTCTGTTTATTTTGCAATGGTACGTATGGCGCAGGAATGGGCAATGCGTTATCCTTTGGTAGATGGACAGGGAAACTTTGGTTCTGTGGATGGTGATAGCCCTGCTGCTATGCGTTATACAGAAGCTCGTCTCAATAAGTTGGGTGAAGCAATGATGGATGACCTGTATAAGGAAACCGTTGATTTTGAGCCAAACTTTGATAATACGCTGGTGGAACCTAAGGTGATGCCGACGCGTATCCCGAACCTTCTGGTGAACGGAGCATCCGGTATTGCTGTTGGTATGGCTACCAATATGCCTCCTCATAATCTTTCGGAAGTGATTGAAGCATGTGATGCATATATTGATAATCCGGAAATTACGGTAGAGGAACTGATGGAATTTGTTAAAGCACCGGATTTCCCTACTGGCGGATATATATATGGTGTGAGTGGTGTACGCGAAGCATATTTGACAGGTCGCGGACGTGTAATTATGCGTGCGAAAGCTGAAATTGAAAGCGGACAAACACATGACAAGATCGTAATAACAGAGATTCCTTATAATGTAAATAAGGCCGAACTGATTAAATATATTGCTGATCTTGTAAATGATAAGAAGATAGAAGGTATCTCAAATGCCAACGATGAGTCTGACCGTGATGGTATGCGTATTGTTATTGACATAAAACGTGATGCAAATGCAAGTGTAGTGTTGAATAAACTCTATAAAATGACAGCTTTGCAGACCTCTTTTGGCGTTAACAATGTGGCTTTGGTTCATGGACGTCCAAAAACGTTGAATCTAAGAGATTTAATTAAATATTTCATTGGGCATAGACACGAAGTTGTTATTCGTCGTACTCAGTTCGATCTTCGTAAGGCGAAAGAGCGTGCGCACATTCTTGAAGGTTTGATTATTGCTTCAGATAATATTGATGAAGTAATTCGTATCATTCGTGCTGCAAAAACTCCGAATGACGCAATAACAGGCTTGATTGAGCGATTTAACCTGACAGAAATTCAGGCTCGTGCAATTGTAGAAATGCGTTTGCGTCAGTTAACCGGTCTGATGCAGGATCAGCTTCATGCGGAATACGAAGAAATAATGAAGCAGATAGCTTATTTGGAAAGTATTCTGGCTGATGATGAAGTATGTCGTCGGGTAATGAAAGAGGAATTGTTAGAAGTCAAAGCGAAATATGGAGATGTACGTCGCTCTGAAATTGTTTATTCTTCAGAAGAATTTAATCCGGAAGACTTCTATGCAGATGATCAGATGATTATTACAATTTCTCATATGGGTTATATTAAACGTACACCGTTGACCGAATTCCGTGCACAAAATCGTGGTGGAGTAGGTTCGAAAGGTACGGAAACCCGTGATGAAGACTTTGTAGAGCATATTTATCCTGCTACCATGCACAATACCATGATGTTCTTTACACAAAAGGGTAAGTGTTATTGGCTGAAAGTATATGAAATACCTGAAGGAACGAAGAATTCTAAGGGCCGTGCTATTCAGAACTTGTTGAATATTGATTCGGATGATAATGTAACTGCATACTTGCGTGTGAAGAGTTTAGAGGATTCCGAGTTTATCAATAGCCACTATGTATTATTCTGTACTAAGAAAGGTGTAATAAAGAAGACATTGCTTGAACAGTATTCTCGTCCTCGTCAGAATGGTGTAAATGCTATAACTATCCGCGAAGATGATAGCGTAATTGAAGTTCGTATGACGAATGGAAATAATGAAATCATCATTGCAAACCGCAATGGTCGTGCAATTCGTTTCCATGAGGCAGCAGTTCGTGTAATGGGACGTACAGCAACAGGTGTACGTGGTATTACGTTGGATAATGATGGTCAGGATGAAGTAGTAGGAATGATTTGTATCAAAGATTTGGAGACAGAATCTGTAATGGTAGTTTCCGAACAAGGATATGGTAAACGTTCTGAAATTGAAGACTATCGTAAAACGAACCGTGGAGGTAAGGGTGTGAAGACCATGAATATTACCGAAAAGACAGGTAAGTTGGTAACAATCAAGTCGGTAACCGATGAAAATGACTTGATGATTATCAATAAGTCTGGTATCACTATTCGTTTGAAGGTAGCGGATGTTCGTATAATGGGCCGTGCTACTCAAGGCGTTCGTCTGATAAATCTTGAAAACGTAACGACCAGATTGGTTCGGTATGTAAGGTTATGACAGAAAGTCTTGAAGATGAAATTCCGGCAGAAGAGGCAGAGGGTACAATCGTGAGTGATCCGAATGCTGATGTTCCTGATATTGATGATGCAGCGGACGTAAATGAAAACGAAAGCAATAACGAAATTGAGGAATAGACATAATATTAATAATTAATCAAACAACAATCATGAAAAGAGTATTATTTTCTATGGTTTTATTGATGGCTGTTAGCTTCTCATTCGCTCAGATGAAGAATGTGAAAGAAGCAAAGAGTATGGCTAATGACGTAAAACCTAATTTTAAGCAGGCTGAACAGCTTATTAAGGAGGCTATGAAGAATCCTGAAACGAAGGATCTTGCTGACACATGGGACGTTGCTGGATTTATTCAGAGACGTATCAACGAGGAGCAAATGAAAAATGCTTTTTTGAAGAAACCGTATGATACATTGAAAGTATACAATAGTATTCTGAAAATGTATGAGTACTATAATAAGTGTGATGAATTAGCGGAAATACCTAATGAAAAGGGAAAAGTTAAAAACAAATATCGGAAGGCTAATGCTTCCAGTATGTTGGCTGAACGTCCTAATTTGATTAATGGTGGTATTCAGTATTTCAACCTGGACAAGAATAAAGAAGCTTTGAAGTTCTTTGCAACCTATGTAGAGTCAGCTTCTTATCCGATGTTAGCTGATAAAGAATTGGCTAAAAACGATACTCTTCTTCCGCAAATTGCTTATTATGCAACATTAGCTGCTGATAGAGTAGGTGATAAAGATGCGATCATTAAATATGCTCCTATGGCTTTATCCGATAAAGATGGAGGTAAATTTGCAATGCAATTGATGGCTGATGCTTATAAAGCTAAAGGTGATACTGCTGCATGGATTAAGTCTTTGGAAGAGGGTATCCTTAAGTTCCCTGGAAATGATTATTTCTTCGCTAATTTGGTTGATTATTATAATAGCTCTAATCAAGCTTCTAAAGCTATGGAGTTTGCTGATAGAATGTTAGCTAATGATCCGAATAACAAGTTGTATTTGTATGTAAAAGCATATCTTTATCATAATATGAAAGAATATGATAATGCAATCGAATACTACAAAAAAGCTATTGCTGCTGATCCGGAATATGCAGAAGCATACTCTAATGTAGGTTTGGTATATTTGATGAAAGCACAGGATTATGCTGATAAAGCAACAACAGATATCAATGATCCTAAGTACGCTGAAGCACAAGCTGTGGTTAAGAAATTCTACGAAGAAGCTAAACCATTCTATGAAAAAGCCAGAGCTTTAAAACCCGATCAACAAGATTTATGGTTGCAAGGTCTTTACAGAGTTTACTATAACTTGAATATGGGACCTGAATTCGAAGAAATCGATAAGATGATGAAGTAAGATCGTTTTCTGAAAAAATATAAGAAGGCTATTAGAAATAGTAGTCTTCTTTTTTTATTCAATAGTTTAAAGTAGTAATTGAAAAATCTTATATTTGATATGGACTTGAGTGGAACAGGTAAATTTCTTCATTTAAATAAAATAGAAAAAGGAGTAAGGTCATTATATTACTCCTTTTTCTATTAAACATAATATTAATTATTCCCTAATCTTGGATGCTCATTTTTGCCTGATTTGATCAGCTGTTAATAACAAGCAATGGTGTATCTGAATGGAAAATCATTTTTCTGGCAATACTTGGATTAAATAATCGAGCAAATATATTCCTTTTGTAAGAAGTCAAAGTGATTATATCTATATGATTATCTTTGATATACTGATCAAGTCCTTTTAATAAATTATCATTCATCACTACGTCATAATGAATTTCAAGCCCCGGATATTGCTTGTGAAAATATTCTTTTATACCTGCTAGTTTTATTTCATTCCAGGTATCTTTAGAATCTGTAAGGTGTATCAAAGATACAGAAAAATGGAATGATTTCCAAGTATTAAAGAATGCCTCGAAAGCAATTAGATCTCTTTGATCAAAATTGGTAATAAAGGCAATCCGTTTTGCTTCACTAAACTGTTTAAATGGTGTATTTTCCGGAATAGCCAATACAGCCGTGCGACTCCTGTCAATAACTTCAGCGGTTACACTGCCAATTAAATCAATGTCTTTCTGATTTTTGCCTCGGGTACCCATAATGATAACCATAGGACGCTGTTCTTTAGCATATCTTAAGATTTCCTCCTCTGGAATACCTTCACGTAAGATGCAGCTATATTTAACGTTGGGAAATTCGCCTGATGCAACTTTTTCTTTTATCTTCTCTGATAAAGCATTGAGATCAGAATGGACTTTTTGGATAATCGTTTTTACAGATTCTTCATCTCCAATCTGGTAATTGAAAACATCCCCATAAGGCAACGACGATGCATAAATAGGCGTGAAATAGACATGCAACAGGATGACTTCTGCATTTTCTGTTTTTGCCAGGTTGAATGCAAATTCACATGCTTTCATCGAATAATTAGAGAAGTCGACGGGAATTAAAATCTTATTTGATTTATCTTTTACTTTGGGCTCCTTCTCTCCCACTATACTTTCAGACAGCCATGTAGAACTTTCTGTTATTTTCAAAGCACGTGGCAGATCGCTTTCTTTAATTCGTAAACGCACTCCCGATGAAACAACCGGTTGTATTTGATTAACGTTATGAATGTAGGTTTCTATACCTTCATTTTCCAAGACATTCTTTAAGATCTGCGCTTTGGTGTATGTCAGAATGGCCAGGGTTACTAATTTGTCTTCCATAAATGTACATTTTATAAGGTGAAAACAAATAAGAAATCCCAATTGTTTGATTCAATTGGGATTCAGTTTGTTATATTTTAAACTTGCACAGATTCGGTAGCCTGTTCTTTTTGCATACTCATATTCAATTCATCTAGGATTTTTAAAGCCCGATCAAGAACGGTCGTGTCATCCAACATTACAAGCCCACCATCTGGACCGGGCTCGAGATGTATTCCGACGCTTTTTCCCTCCTTGAAATTGTGTCCTCCGAAGAAGTTTCGCACTGTATCTACGTGCAAACCAAGTTCGTCTGCTATTCTATGCATGCTACCGCTAGGCAATGAATCTTTAATTTTACGAAGTTCATTAAACGTTATTGTTCTCATGTCTCATAAATTTAATGGTTAATACTATGTGATTTTTTTATCACGCTATAAACTTAAGCAAAAAAAGATAAAACAAATTATTTGCTTATCTTTTTTTCTTGAATATATAAAATCTATTAATGACCTTTATATCACCTCGATAGCAGAAGCAGGTACCACCGACTTTCCATCTTCCAGTCGAATTTCTTTCCATTCTTCATAGAGTTGTCTTTGACACTTACCTTTCTCCCTTCATGGAGAATAAACAAGCTAGTCCCACTCTCACTTGGAGTACTTCGTACTGTTACACTCGGATTCATTACTATCGCCTCACTTCGATTAACCAAATGCTCTTTTTGTTGCGAAGCAAAAAGATTAGAGCAAACAGTGACAATCAGCAAAATGATTCCTGATATGAATCCTATTTTCTTTAACATAATCTGTTTGGAGAATATAAAGAAATAGAAAGCGATAATCAATAGAATAAAGGAGACAATACCCCATGTAGCCCATGCATCTACACTCATACTATTTGTCAGAGATTTGATCCATGAAACAAAGAATACTTCAGGAACAGGTTCAACCTTGTCTATTGTTTTTGCACGTGCCACTTCAAGATTAGCACGGATGTCACCATTTCCTGGTTGTAATAGCAGAGCACGCTCATAATTTAAAACAGCTTTCGCTATCTCCCCTATTTTATAATAACTATTTCCCAGATTGTAATAGACGTCGGCAGCTTCTCCATTTTTCAGTAATGCTTCATATATCTGAATAGCTGCTGCATAATCTTCTTTTATATATGCGGAATCTCCTTCAGCTTTTGTTGCATCTTCCAGTGTATTACTGGAAAATGTGGTATGCGAAGCGTGGATAGAATCAACTCCATTCGTTTGTCTAGTATCAATGCTTAACGAATCTTGTCCGAAACAAGTAAGCGACATTGATAATAATATAAAAAATAATATCTTTTTCATGACATAATCTCTTCTGGGTTAATGTTTTATTGAATTCTCCATTTTGCTTATTACTTCTATTGAAGAAGAATAAACTTTATCCATAGCTTGATTCTCATCACCTGGAGCAAACCGTGCAAATTCACAATCATTCAATGCATTCAGGAATTCTTTGATTAGTTCCTCATTTACTCCGTGATTTCTTAGTTTCTCTTCAATATTATCTTTAGATAAACGAGATACCGGAATATTCAGTTTGTCACTTATATATCCCACAATGCCTTTAATACCTCATCGTAGAAAGCATCTTTTTTATTTTCGGAGAGTAATTTTCCTGCAAGCTTCATACGCTTCGTTGCCACTTTATTTGCTTTCTTCGTACGCATTTTAGCAACATTTGCATTTTCAGCAGCTTGCTTACGATAAATAATAAAGAAAATAATAAAGCAAGAGCCGGAATGATATAGAATAACCAATATGTCATTGAACCATAGAAGAAACTTCCTTTAGGTTGGAGAGTAACTTCATTCTGTTTGATATAACGGATGTCTTCACCTAATACTTTCAAGTCCTCTTTATTCGTGAAGTTAGCAATTACTTGATCCGCATTACCTGCACCTTTCTCAACATTTACTACATAATCTTCTGTTTTCAGTGTTTTGTAAGACTTGGAGCGAATATCAAAATAGCTGAAAGATACTCCCGGAATCTTATATGTTCCGGCATGTCTCGGAATTGCTAAATATTCAATAACTTTATTGCCTGTGAGTCCTTCCCGGGTTAATCTGACTTGATTGTCTACTTTGGGATCATATACTTCAAAATCATCCGGGAATTTAATTTCCGGATTAGAAATCAACTTCAGGTTACCTGTACCGGATATTACCAGTTTAATTAGTAATAGCATCATTGGTTTTCAGTTCCTTACTGTTGATAGAAGAAGATATATTGAACTCTCCCACTCCACCTGAAAAATCTGCAGGTTTACCCGTAGGAAGCGGATTGACATTTATTGCTATCTTAGGAGTGGAAATATTTTTTTTAATTTCAATGACATTACTTCCTCCATTGAAGAAGGCATCAAAAGGATCATCTGATTGCACAGGTTTTCCGATAGTCATCTGGAACTGTGCCGGATCAATATATAGCTTTCCTGATTGTTGCGGGAAGAGAACAAACTGGCGATAAACCGTTGTATAGTAATTACGTCCCTGATAATGCTCCGGAGTCCATCTTGCATTGGTTGTCATTTCTATTTCTTGAGAATGGAAACCTTTAAAGTCGGGCAATTTCGCATTATTAAGTTGTAAGTTGGATTCTCTGGTGTATATTTTATAGGTCAGGACAAAAGCCTCCTGTTCATACACATTTGTTTTACTGGCACTTGCATAATAAAAAGGTCCTGATTAGAGACACTTGTACCAGATGAGGAATGTATAGAACCACTACTACTATTATTTTGTCCGCTATTGCCACCTTGATCTTGTGGCAATACTTTAATCTTTACTGAGTTTGACACCATTTGGTCACCATCGGCAATAATGGAGGCACCGGGTATTGTGTATTCTCCGGCATTATTAGCATTAATATGTATGTAAATGTAATACTGCTAGTAGATGTAACATTACCATTCACTATTTGAGTACTACTTTGTTGTGATCGGCTTGGACCCATCAATACATCAAAACCTTTGATTGATGGTGCCCGAAAATCTTTCACTTTTTGTGTAGTTACAATATACGACAGCCTGAATTGTTCGCCTACTACCACTGCATCAGGAGCAGAAGCAGTAAAAGACACCTTATCAGCAAACACATGAGTGCTATATGCTATCAATGCCATCAATATAATAATCAGTTTTTTCATTGCTTATGAAATTTATATCATCAACTTTATATTACCAATCTTTTTCCAAGCGACCGCCTTGCATAACTTTTTGTTGCTTCTTCACTTTATCCTGCACATCTTTCTCGTCCTGCATGACAGAATTCAGTAATTGTTCAGCATTTTCCTTTGACATCTGATTATCTTGTTTCTTTTCAGATTTCGGTGGTTGCTGCTGATCTTTCTTTTCATCTTGTTTCTGATCCTTCTGTTTGTCTTTATTCTGGTCCTGTTTCTGATCTTGCTTTTGCTGATCTTTGTTTTGGTCCTGATTTTGATCTTGATTCTGTTGATTTTGTTGGTCTTTCAGCATTTTCTGTGCGAGAGCCAAATTGTACCGGGTTTCATGATCGGTAGGATTATTACGCAGTGACATTTTATATGCATCTACAGCTTTGGCATAGTCTTTACCAGCTGGAAAATTACTCCCATATTGTGATAAATATGGGCGAGTTTCATTTTATCTTTTTCTATTTTGCTGGCCGATACATATTGTTCCATGGCATCCTGAAACTTTTGCTGTTGCGAAAGGGTATTTCCCAGATTATACATGGATACCGTAGACTTGGGATTAGCTTCCAAGGCCTTCCGATAGTTCACCTCTGCATCAACAAATACGCTATCATTAAACAGACGGTTTCCCTTACGGATATAGCCGCGTTCTGCTTTCTGAGCCGATACACCAGCTGCCGCTAACAGAAATACAGCGAATAGAATATATTTACTTTTTAACATACGTATAACTATTTCTTATTAGAAAACAGGTGAATGTTCTTAAATAAAGGATTTTTGCGATCCAGAATTAAGATTTCTGCCAATAACAATAGTAGAATAACCCATGCAATAGCCTGGAATTGTTCGTTAAACTCCGTATATACTTTCGACTCTACATCAGATTTCGCCATTTTATTCACTTCTTGATTGATGGCCTTTTGGGCTGAATTAGAATTATCTACTCGTACATATATACCTTTTCCTTCTTTTGCAATTTCCTGACACATAGCTTCATTCAAACGGGTAACAATCACATTACCTTCCCGGTCGCGGCGGTAATCATTCGTTCCTTCCACCGGTATTGGAGCGCCATCAGGCATACCTACTCCCAATACACTTACTTGAATACCCTTTTCTGCCGCAGCTTTGGCAGCTTCCACTGCACCACCTTCATGATTTTCACCATCAGTAATAACAATAATAGCCCGTCCTACCCCTTCTTGCGGAGTGAAACTACGGGCTGCCAGATTGATTGCTTCCCCGATAGCTGTACCCTGTTTAGAAATCAACGAAGGACTAATGGATTCTAAGAACATCTTAGCGGAAATATAGTCACTTGTAATTGGCAGCTGTGTAAAAGCGTCACCGGCAAATACAATCATACCTACCTTATCATTATCAAGCTCATCTACTAATCTGGATATTAATCTTTTTGCTTTTTCTAAACGGCTAGGCTGTACATCCTGCGCTAACATAGAGTTTGAAATGTCCAAAGCAATAATTACCTCTACTCCCTTGCGTTTAACCGTTTCCAGTTTTGAACCGAATTGAGGGCGTGCCAGTAATACGGAGAACAAACCAATAGCAACAAAAATAATCCAGAATTTTACATCCGGACGATATTTGGATACGTCAGGCATTAACTGAGCCAACAAAGTCGGATCTCCGAAACGTCGGATATTCTTTCTCCTCTTGTAATTGGAATACAAGTAGAAAGCTGCTAAAAAAGGTAATAGCAACAATAAATATAAATATGTAGGTTCTCCAAATCGAAACATCTTCTTACTATTTTATGATTGGCAAATAACGATTGACAAACATCCTTATGGAATTTTCTTGAGTACCGAATTACGTAATAGTACTTCCAACAAGACACAGAGGAAAGCTGCTAAAGCAAACCAATGATATTCTTCGTCCCGCTTACTATACTCTTTTACATTCAGTTTCGTCTTTTCCAGTTTATCAATTTCTTCATATACTTCTTTAAGCTTCGAGTTGCTCGTAGCCCGGAAATAGTTACCATCTGTCGTTCCGGCAATCTCTGTCAATGTCTTTTCATCAATTTCTACCGGCATACTTACATATTGCACCGTATTTCCGACTGGATAAGGATAAGGAGCCATTCCATTGGTACCTACTCCGATGGTATATACACGAATACCAAAGCTTTTTGCTATTTCTGCCGCTGTCATAGGCGAAATATCTCCCTTGTTATTTGTACCATCCGTCAATAGGATAATAACTTTGGATTTCGCTTTGCTATCTTTTAAGCGGGTTACAGCATTTGCAATACCCATACCGACAGCAGTACCGTCAGTGATAAGACCACATTTGATATTATGTATCATATCCAACAATACAGCATGGTCTACAGTCAACGGACATTGGGTGAAAGTTTCTCCTGCAAATAATGTAATACCGATATTATCATTGGGACGTCCATTGATAAACTCTGCAGCTACGTCTTTAGCAGCTTCCAGTCTGTTCGGCTTCAAGTCTTCAGCCAGCATACTGGTAGAAACGTCGATAGCCAGCATAATATCAATTCCTTCTATCTCACTGTTCTGCCACTTATTAGTAGTTTGCGGGCGTGCAAGAACCAAAATAACTAGTACTAAAGCAAGGCAGCGTAATAGAAATGGAACATGCAACAAATAATTCTTATAACTTTTAGGTGTATGCGCATATACCCGGGCATCTGAAATTTGAAGAGTTGCTTCACTTTTCTTTTGCTTCAGGATATACCATACAATATACGGTATAAGCAATAATAGCAAAAACAGATATTCAATATTGGCAAAAACCATTTTATTTATGATTTAACAGTTTACTATTTAGTATTAAGCTATACATCCTTTATACAAAAAGATTGTATAACTGTAGACCTATATATATAAAGGTACCGATCAATGCTGCTGATAACAATGCAATTCCACAAATCAGCATAGCTTTAACACGTAAAGAACGTTTCTCAATAATAGTGATTTCCGTTGGTTGCGGTTTCTGATTTTCCTCTTCCGGTTGTTTGGTCTCATTGATAAAATCAATGGCATTAATCAAATTGGCATCGTTTTCATTCATCTGAGGATTATGCTTGGCGAACTTCACTAAATCAGCAGTCTGGAACAATAGTTTTAGGTCTGATATGGCCTCTTTATCATTCATTTCCAGTAACTGATCGATTATTTCAGAAGAAGTCATTTCCAATGCATTAAATCCGAAACGATCCTTAATATATGTACGAATAGCATCGGTAAGTTCGGTATAGTACTCCTTCGATTGCCCTTTCTGCCATACCTTCTCTGTCTTGATACGTTCTATCTCTTTCATTGCAGCCTGATGTGGCGGCAATTTAGGTTCAACTTTAATTTTACGGATAATCGGTTTATTATCACGTATGCGAACAATCAGATAGATCAGCAGGCCAAGCAAAGGTAAAGCCAGGAATGAACAAGCGATCAATCCATACCAGTCTTCCCATGCGAAAGGAGCTTCATCACAGATTTTTGTCCGAAGAACTGGTCCGGATGTAAGGTGTCAACCGGCATTGAATATACTTTTAATGCGAGAGCTTTGGAGTTGTACACTTTCCCATCTACGGTAACTGGCATTGGCGGGAGATAATATAGAGCAGAGTCAAAAGAAGTGATAATGTACTCCTGCGTAATCACCATCCGCTGACGATCATTCAGGAATTGTGTATCTGGTTTGACTGTTTCTATAATTTCCACACCTCTTACCAGTGTATCAGTGTAAGCAGGAAAAATAGCACGCTGTTTGGCATCCATGGCTACTTGCAGTTGCACTTTCGCCTGTTCGCCGATCAGTATCTGCAGTGAATCAATTTTTGCTTCTACTGTAACAGACTGTGCTACTGCTTTACTGACAAACAATAGACCTAATAATGCTATCAGAATAATATTTCTATTCATCTTTGATTCCATTAATTTCGTTTGGCAAATAAATTCAACAATGCCTTTACGTAATCCTGATCGGTTCTGACGGATACAGCATCTACGTTACTTTTGGTAAAAGTATCGTTCAGTTCAGTCTGCTTTTGTATCCACCAGTCGCGATGTGCCCGGCGTACAGCTTTGGAAGAAGTGTCAATCCATTGTTCATGCCCAGTTTCTGCATCTTTGATTCGCATCAGTCCTACTGGAGGAAGATCACTGACTCTCCTGTCGTATACTTGCAATGCTACTACATCATGTTTCCTGTTAGCAATGGTCAGCGCATTCTTAAAGCTTTCCTGGTCAATAAAATCTGATAAGATAAATGCAGTGCAACGCCTTTTCATTACGTTTGTCAAATATTCCAAGGCAAGACGAATATTTGTGCGACGGCTTTCCGGTTGGAAATCAATTAATTCACGGATAATATACAAGATATGTTTACGTCCTTTCTTGGGAGGAATAAACTTCTCTATCCGGTCTGAAAAGAAAATCACACCTATTTTATCATTATTCTGGATGGCAGAGAAAGCAAGAGTAGCAGCGATTTCCGTCACCATATCTTTCTTTAACTGCTTGATCGTACCAAATTCCAAACTTCCGGAAACATCAACCATTAACATAACTGTCAGTTCACGTTCTTCTTCAAACACTTTCACATAAGGTTTATTGAAGCGCGCAGTCACATTCCAGTCTATGTCACGTATATCATCACCGAATTGATATTCACGGACTTCCGAAAATGACATACCCCTACCTTTGAAAGCCGAATGATACTGGCCTGCAAAGATATTGTTAGACAATCCTCGTGTCTTTATTTCAATTTGGCGAACTTTTTTTTAGTATTTCACTTGTTTCCATTTATACAGTAGTTAATTAGTAGGTAGTTAAGTATCATGCATAGATATTTATGACTACTTATTGACTGTATTATAACTACAAATTAGGGTACTTCAACCTTATTCAGAATCTTACTGATGATTTCGTCCGAAGTCATGTTGTTAGCTTCAGCTTCGTATGTCAATCCGATACGGTGACGAAGAACATCATGTGCTACAGCACGTACATCTTCCGGAATAACGTAGCCGCGACGTTTGATGAATGCATACGTACGAGCAGCTAAAGCCAGATTGATAGACGCACGAGGTGAACCTCCGAATCCGATCATATCTTTCAGTTCCTTGAGGTCATATTTTTCTGGGAAACGAGTTGCAAATACGATATCTACAATATAACGCTCGATCTTCTCATCCAGATAGACTTGACGAACAACCTTACGTGCTTCAATAATTTCATCCGCTCTTAGAATAGGTTTCACATTGAACTTCTCACCATTGATATTCTGACGAATAATCAATTTTTCTTCTTCCAACTTCGGATAATCAATGACTACTTTCAGCATGAAACGGTCAACCTGTGCTTCAGGAAGCGGATAAGTACCTTCCTGTTCGATAGGGTTCTGAGTTGCCAATACAAGGAAAGGTTCCGGTAACATGAATGTTTCTTTACCAATAGTAACCTGACGTTCTTGCATTGCTTCCAGCAAAGCACTTTGTACTTTTGCAGGAGCACGGTTAATTTCATCAGCTAATACAAAGTTTGCGAAAATAGGTCCGCGCTGCACTTTAAAAGATTCATCTTTCTGACTGTAAACCATTGTACCGATAACGTCTGCAGCAATAAGTCCGGCGTAAACTGGATACGGCTATATTTCGCATCAATCAGAGAAGCGAGTGTCTTAATAGCCAAAGTTTTCGCCAAACCAGGCACACCTTCCAAGAGGACGTGTCCATCGGAAAGTAATCCGATAAGCAGTGATTCAACCAAATGTTTCTGACCAACAATGATTTGGTCCATACCTGTCGTAAGATTGGTAACGAAAGCACTTTGTCTTTCAATCCGCTCATTTAGCTCGCGGATATCAATTGATTCAGCCATAAATACTTAATATTTTATTATTTAAATCCCATTAATTTTATGTAAGCCTTGCCTGTGTCATAAGGCTTTTTATTTTGCCCCAAAAGTACGCCATATAATTAACGATTGCAACTAATTTTTATTAAAAAACAATGCGAAATCTTTAGATTAAGGTACTTTCATACGCTTTTGTACATCCATAACACTTCACCGACCAATACAGGATTTGCATGGTCGGGTGAATGGATTATAACTACTTATTCTTTTGTAAGTTCTGGTATTTCAATAGTTGTGCCATACGGTACATTGTTGGGGTTCTTAATAACCTTCGGATTGTGTTTCACAATGTATGGCCACATTGCCTTTGTACCATAAAAACGCAAGGAAACCCTAGTCAAAGTTTCTCCTTCTTTGATTGTATATTTTGTCTTGGTTCCCGTAATCTTATAAGATGCTGAATCCAGATAGGCAGAAGTAGCAGGTTGTTGTGTAACCGTTTGAGGTTCTGCTTTGACAGGAATAGCTTCTTCTTTTTTGGCAACCGGTTGTGTCGTGGTAGCGACTTTGGATACATCAGGCGTTATTACCTTTGTAGTATCCTTATGTGCAATCGTATCAGAAAGCTGCGCTTCCGGTTGAACGGGTTGAGTGGTCACAGGCGGCATATCCAGTGCATTCTTGTCAGATGAAGAAGAGAATAAATCCGGATAATAAATAAAAAGAATGACACCTCCGCATAATAACAAAACGACTACAATAACAGCTATTAAATAAGGTACAGGAGATTTTTCCTTCACTGGGGCTGTCTTTTTAGAAACCGGTTGGGATACTTGTTCCGGTTGGACCGGTTTTATCGTTTCTTTTTCAGCAGGAGGCACTATAGGAGTCACAGGTTGCAGATTTGCTTTTAGAAGCTCTTGCTCTATAATCTTTTCGGCAGTGATCTCTTCTTTTTCTTCTTCTATAGATGCTGCTTGCTGCTCATTGATTATCACTTCCTCTTCCGGAACCTCTTCATCTTCCAGCTGTTCTACCTTTTCTTCGATATCAGTCTCTGTAATGGCTTCTTCGGGCTCTTTAGGAGACGTCTGTTCTGTCGATTCCTGTGCTATTGCAGATTCCTCAGTAATAGCAGGTTCTTCAATGGACTCTTCCGCAAGTGGCTGACTGGCTATTTGCTCTTCCTGAATCGGCTCTTCTTCCGAAAGACCATCATCAGTACCTTCATTTTCTTCTATCACAGTAGTTTCAGAGTCATCCCCCATCTCATTTAAGACTGCCTGTGCTGACGCTTCCTCTCCTGTTTCTTCTTCCTCAGTCTCTTCTATCGGAGTATCTTCCAGAATTGTATTTTCATTCAATACAACAGTCTCAAAGTGTGCAAAAGGTTTATTTATCGTATCCCTTAGATTTGCATCCGGAGAAAATGAGACTTTTGTATGTCCTTTTATCTGGAAACGCTCGCCTGTGTTGACATTGACACTTTCCCGGCTATCTACATCAATAAGTTTGAAAGTTCCCAATCCTTTGATTTTTACAGTCTTTTCGTTCTCCAAGGCTTGTTCTATCAAGAGGAAAAACTCTTTAACAAACGCTTCGGCGTCTTTCTTGGTCATGCTATGTTTGGCTGCCAATAAGTCAGTAAGGTCTTGAATTGTTAGTCTTTCATTCATAACGGGAAATATTTATTTAAACTTATCTTTCAATGTATTACTAGGTCTATACGATAATACCAATTTAGGTGGAACCAGCATGCGTTGTTTGCTTGCCGGGTTGATTGAAATCCGTTCCGCTTTCTTTTTCACTTCAAAAGAACCGAATCCTTGAATTGCAATCACATTACCTTCTTCCAATTCTTGTGTCATACTGGACAACAAAGAATTCATCAATTCGGAAGTATCCTTGATTGTGTATCCCAATCTTTCCGCTAGTTCGGATGTAAATTCCTTATTATTCATAGTCATTTATAATCTTTGCATATAAATCAAAATCGTCCGCATTCACCACTTCTACCTGATAAAACTGTCCGATCTTAAGTTCTCTCTCTGAACGATCAATCAATACTTCCGGATCTACTTCCGGTGAATCAAATTCTGTTCGTCCGATATAATATCTCCTTCCAGACGATCGATGATAACTTCATCTGTTTACCGATCTTTTCTGCACTTAACTCTGCCGAAATACCTTGCTGGATATCCATCAATTCATCAAGTCGGGCTTGTTTAACCTCTTGTGGAATAGAATCTTCGTATGTTTCTGCAGCATAAGTCCCTTCTTCTTCGGAATATGCGAAAGCACCCATTCGATCAAAACGTACTTTACGTACAAATTCTTTGAGATCCTCGAAGTCTTCCTCGGTTTCTCCGGGATGTCCTACCATTAAAGTCGTCCTCAGGTGAATGCCCGGCACTTCTCTGCGGAATTGTTCGATCAATTGGTAAGTATCCTCTTTGCTCACTTGTCGGCGCATTAACTTCAACATATTGTCACTGATGTGCTGAAGGGCAATGTCCATGTATTTACATACATTGTCACGTTCGCGCATAACCCGGAATAAATCTGTTGGGAAATGTGCTGGATAGGCATAATGCAGGCGAATCCATTCCACCCCGGGTATATCAGAAATACGCTCAATCAATTCCGGAAGCATTTGTTTCTTATACCGGTCTATGCCGTAATAAGTCAATTCCTGTGCGATCACCTGAAATTCTTTCACGCCTTGCGATACCAAGTATCGTACTTCGTCCAGAATTTCTTCCATTGGTTTGGAAATATGGTGTCCTGTAATAATAGGGATAGCACAATAAGAACATTTACGATCACATCCTTCTGAAATTTTCAGGTAAGCATAATGCTGGGGAGTTGTCAATGTCCGTTCGATATATAATTCGTCGTGATAGACCTTTCCCAAGTCCTGTAAAAGCTCCTTCCAATTAAACTTCCCATAAAACTTATCTACCTGTGGTATCTCAACAGCTAATTCCTTGAGATAGCGTTCGGAAAGACAACCCATCACGAAAAGTTTCTTTAAATCCCCTTCTTCCTTTCTTTCAGCGAACTCCAGAATCATATTTATGGATTCTTCTTTGGCATCACCAATGAAACCACATGTATTGATTACCGCAATTTCTCCTTGCGGATTTTCAGTGTCATGAGTTACGCTGTATCCGACTTCCTCCAATTGGCGCATTAGCTGCTCGGAGTCAACCAGATTTTTAGAACATCCTAAAGTAATAATATCTATTGTTTTTCTTTTCATGCATTTTCTCCAAACAAGGAATCAACGAATTCATTTTTACGGAATACCTGCAGGTCTTCCATGCCTTCGCCTAGTCCGATATACTTAACAGGAATCTTGAATTGATCGGAAATACCAATCACAACACCACCTTTAGCGGTTCCATCAAGCTTAGTGATGGCCATAGCGGTAACTTCCGTCGCCAAAGTAAATTGTTTGGCTTGCTCAAATGCATTTTGTCCGGTGGAACCGTCCAGTACCAATAAAACTTCATCCGGTGCATCAGGCACTACCTTTTTCATCACATTCTTAATTTTGGTCAACTCGTTCATTAAGCCTACCTTATTGTGCAGACGACCGGCTGTATCAATAATAACCACATCTGCGTTATTGCAACGGCCGAACTAAGAGTGTCATAAGCCACAGATGCGGGATCTGCTCCCATTTTCTGTTTAACTACGGGAACTCCTACCCGTTCTCCCCAAATCATTAGCTGTTCCACAGCTGCAGCGCGGAAAGTGTCAGCGGCTCCCAAGTAAACGGATTTACCTGCTTTCTTGATTGATAAGCCAGTTTACCAATGGTTGTAGTTTTACCTACCCCATTTACTCCCACAACCATAATGACATAAGGTTTTCTTGCGATGGGTACGTCGAAATCAGCTACATCACCCGAATTATTTTCAGTAAGCAGAGCTGCTATTTCGTCACGTAATATAAGATTCAGTTCCTGAGTATTTACATACTTATCTGCAGCTGCACGTTTTTCGATGCGCTTGATAATATTTAAAGTTGTTTCTACGCCGACGTCAGATGTAATCAGCACTTCTTCCAGATTATCCAATACTTCATCGTCTACTTTTGACTTGCCAGCCACAGCACGAGCTATTTTACTGAATACGCTCTCTTTGGTTTTAGATAATCCTTTATCTAAAGTTTCCTTCTTCTCCTTTGAAAAAAAACTAAAAAATCCCATATTTACACTTGTTTGTATAATACATTTGCTACAAAGATATAACAAAGGATTGGAAAAGTAAAAAAAGAAGCAATAAAAATCCCCTCATTGTTCGCCAATGAGAGGATTTTGCAGTTATAGCGTATATGCTATTTCGATTATTTTTTGAAAAAGTCTTGTACTTTTTCGTTCGGAACCATTTGTTCATCAAAAACGTATGCTCCAGTTTTCGGAGATTTTACCATTTTGATAACCTTGGTATAAGCACGACCTTCTTTAGAACCTTCGTGCAAACTTGCTACTGTTTTCTTTGCCATGGGTTATACTACTTTATTATTTAATTTCCTTGTGTACTGTTACTCTCTTCAGAATCGGGTTGTATTTTTTCAACTCAAGTCTTTCTGTAGTATTCTTTCTGTTCTTAGTTGTGATATAACGAGATGTTCCCGGCATTCCACTGTCTTTGTGTTCTGTACATTCCAGAATCACTTGTACTCTGTTACCTTTTGCTTTCTTTGCCATTGTAAGTTTTCTCCTCTACGTTTAGCCGATTACTTTAATGCTTTTCCAATCACAATAACCTTTAGCCACAGCTTCAGTCAGCGCAGCATCCAGTCCTTTTTTGTTGATAATACGCAACCCGTTAGCACAAATGCTAAGGCTGATCCAACAATCTTGTTCTACATAATAGAACTTTTTGTTAAACAAGTTCAAATCAAAGGTTCTTTTAGTTCTTCTCTTTGAGTGTGAAACATTGTTGCCAATCATGGCTTTCTTTCCGGTAATTTGACAAATCTTCGACATTTCTATCTTATTTTTATAGTTTTATATCTATACTTCTTTCAAACAGGACGCAAAGTAAGCACTTTTATCCGTATAAAACAAGAATTTCCTAAAATAATTCACTTCCAGGCACCTATTTTTCTTTATTTGAGTAAATCACGAAGCATTAATAGTGCATTATTGCCTGCTCTTTCGATATTCATGCTTCTTCCGCGGTTCGTTTCCTGTTTGTAAGTACGAATTTCGTTTTTATAACCAGCGGCTATCCAAACAGTTCCCACCGGCTTCTCGGGAGTACCCCCTCCAGGACCTGCTATCCCTGAAGTAGCAACGGCGCAATCGGTTTTTAGTGCTTTCATCGCACCTTTTACCATTTCAATCACAGTTTCTTCGCTGACAGCCCCATGTTGCTCCAATGTTTCGGAGGAAACGTGTAAAAGTCCCATTTTTACTTCATTAGAATAGGCTACTACGCTTCCGTTAAAATATTCAGAACTACCGGCAATGGAGGTCAAACGTGCGGCAATACTGCCTCCGGTACAACTTTCTGCGGTGGAAACGGTCAATTTCTTCTTTTTTAAAAGTTCACCGACTATAACTTCCAATGGCGTATCTTCTTCACCGAAAATGTCTTCACCAAGTATTTTCTCTAATTTTACCTTTTCACGTTCAAGAAGAACTTTTACTTCTTCCCTGTTTTGTCCGCGTCCTGTCAGTCTAAGACGAATAATCCCCAGCTTAGGTAAATATGCCAATTTGATACATTCTGGCAGAGCACTCTCCCACGGTTCCAGTTTTTCTGCCAATACGGATTCCGGATAGTGTTGTACAAGAAATGTTTGATGCATAATCACATCCGTTTGAAACCTCTCGTGCAGCTTAGGTAATACACTTTCTGTCATTACGGCAGTCATCTCTTGCGGAACGCCCGGCATGGAAACAAGTACCTTTCCATCTCTTTCGAACCAGCTGACAGAAGCACTTCCTACAGGATTATTTATCACTGTACAATCTTTCGGAACCATTGCCTGGCTTTTGTTGAGTGCATTCATTGGTATTTTCCCTGCCAGTACCCGTTTTACATTTTCGAATACTTCTTCGCTGAAAACCAGTTCTGTATGAAGTATTTGCATAAGTTTGTTTGGTGATATCGTCTTTGGTAGGTCCGAGTCCTCCGGTTACTAAAACAATATTCACCCTTTCCATCGCATTATCAATCGCTTCCAAGATTTCCTTTTCCCGGTCACGGATTGAAACAATACGAAGAACCTCAATGCCTATTTTATTTAATTCCTGCCCCATCCAGGCTGAATTAGTGTCGACAACCTGTCCTATCAACAGTTCGTCGCCAATGGTTATTATTTCGGCAAACATACTTCTTAGTTTTTATCCTATTATATATAATAAGGTATACCCAATTATAACGTCACACGAGAATAAGCCGGAAGATCAATAGAACAAAAGTCCTTATCCAGATATTTGAAATATCCGGTAATGGCGATCATAGCTGCATTATCAGTCGTATAACTGAATTTAGGGATAAAAATGTTCCAGCCATATTTCTCGGCATGTTCCCGGAAAGCATTACGCAATCCATTATTTGCAGAAACTCCTCCGGCCACAGCTATTTCATTAATCTTATATTCTTTGGCGGCTTTTCGTAATTTATCCATCAGAATATCCACTACAGTAGCCTCCAATGATGCTGCAAGATCTACTTTATGGTGTTCTATGAAATCAGGATCTTCCTTTAACCAGTCGCGTAATGAATATAAAAGGAAGTTTTCAATCCGCTGAAGCTGTAATCTAAACCAGGAATATGCGGTTTGCTGAATGTAAAAGCTTTCGGATTTCCCTGACGAGCCAGTTTATCAATGATCGGTCCGCCGGGATAACCAAGTCCCATCACTTTAGAGCATTTATCAATAGCTTCACCTGCGGCATCGTCAATAGTCTGTCCAAGAATCTCCATATCATTATAGGCTTTGACCAGTATGATTTGTGAATTTCCTCCAGATACCAGCAAACAGAGAAATGGGTAAACAGGTTGTCTCTCTTCTTCTCCTTCCGCTTTAATAAAATGAGCTAAAACATGTCCGGTCAAATGATTAACATCAATCATTGGGATGTTTAAAGAACGAGCGAATCCTTTTGCAAAGGAGACTCCAACAAGCAAAGACCCCATCAATCCCGGTCCGCGAGTGAAAGCTACCGCGCTCAACTCTTCTTTGGTGACGCCGGCACGTTTTAATGCTTCATGTACTACCGGTACGATGTTTTGTTGGTGTGCCCGTGAAGCCAACTCGGGTACTACTCCACCGTATGCTTCATGTACGGCTTGACTTGATACCACATTTGACAGCAAATAACCATCCTTGATTACGGCTGCCGACGTATCGTCACAGGAGGATTCAATTCCTAAAATTATTGCACTCATAAGTATTTAAACTATTAAACGGTGCAAAAGTAATCATAAAACTACGATTCGTAACGAACTATTTTATATTTTTGTCCGCAAAATAAAAGTTATCGCATATCAGAACGCTGAAAAAGACTGTACGCTGGGTAGTAGGTATTGTACTGGGAGTATATATCGGGACTATTGTTTTGCTGAATATACCAAACATTCAGCAAGCAATGAGTGTATTTGTAGCTGAAGAACTTTCTGAAGTTTTAAATACAAAGGTAGTGATTGGTAGAATTAATATGGGTCTATTGAACCGTATTATTATTGATGATGTATTGCTTGACGATCAGAGTGGTCAGGAAATGCTCAAAGTCACACGTTTGTCTGCCAAGTTCGATATTATGCCCTTTTTTAAAGGAAAGATATCCATTAGCAGTGTCCAGCTTTTCGGATTTAATATCAATCTCCGGAAAGAGACTCCGGATTCCCCTCCTAATTTTAAGTTTGTTTTGGATGCTTTTGCTTCCAAAGATACCGTGAAGAAAGAAAACTCCCTTGATTTGCGTATTAATTCCATCCTGATTCGTCGTGGAAGGATGTCTTATCATGTGTTGTCGGAAGAAGAAACACCGGGGAAATTTAACGCTAAGCATATTCAGCTTCAAAATATCATCGCTAATATATCGCTGAAGGCATTAAGTAAGGACTCTTTGAATTTAGGGATCAAGCGATTGACCTTGATGAAAAAGCATCCGGCTTCTCTTTGAAAAAAATGAGTTTGAAACTGGTTGCCAATAACAAGCAGACAAACATTGATAATTTTACAATAGAATTGCCCGAAACCTCTCTCAAGCTTGATACCATTCATTTGGAGTATGATAGTTTGAAAGCTTTTGACCGTTTTACAGAACAGGTGCATTTCTCTTTCCGTACTTTGCCATCGCAAGTTACTTTAAAAGATATTTCTCCTTTTGTCCCTATCCTCTCGCATTTCAAGGAACCGGTGACGTTGGATATGGAGGTGAAGGAACTGTGGATCAGTTGACTTGTTCGCATCTGGAGATTACAGCCGATGACCGTCAGTTCCGTCTGCGAGGAGATGTATCGCTTCAGGACTTATCGCATCCACAAGATGCGTATGTATATGGAACTCTTTCCGAACTTTCGGCCAATACGCGCGGAGTCGGTTTTTTAGTGCGTAATTTGAGTCCTAATTATAATGGAGTTCCTCCTCTTCTCGAACGTTTGGGCAACGTGAGTTTCCAGGGAGAAATTTCGGGATACTTCACGGACTTAGTTACTTATGGGCAATTACAAACGAGTCTTGGAAATGTAAAGACCGACTTAAAATTGAGTTCTGATAAGACAAAAGGATTATTTGCGTATTCCGGAGCTGTCAAAACAGAGGATTTTCAACTAGGTAAATTATTGGATAATGAGGAATTGGGAGAAATTACTTTCAATTTGGATGTACATGCCGGCATATTGCTGACCATTTGCCTGCCGTAGAATTGAAAGGACTGATTGCTTCGATAGATTATAGCAGATATAGATATGAGAATATCACACTGGACGGAGAATATAAACAAGGCGGATTTAATGGAAAGATAGCGTTGGATGATCCTAATGGCTCTATTTATCTGAATGGAGACGTAAATGTTGCATCCAAAGTTCCTACTTTTAATTTTCTTGCAGTAGTCAATAAAGTACGCCCACATGATTTGAATCTTACGGCCAAATATCCTGATACAGAGTTCTCTTTAAAACTGAAAGCTAATTTTACAGGTGGATCAGTGGATGAGATGATTGGAGAAATCAATGTGGATAGCTTGGAATTTACAGCTCCGGATAAAGCATATTTCATGCAGAATATGAATATCCGGGCAACCAAACAAAATGGAGAAAATCAGCTTAGATTGACTTCCGAATTCCTGAAAGCAAGCATAGAGGGAAAATTCCAATATCACACATTGCCTGCCAGTATTCTGAATATTATGCGGAAATATGTGCCGTCTTTGATATTACCTCCCAAGAAGCCGATTGAAACCCATAATAACTTTTTGTTTGATATACATATATATAATACGGACATTTTATCTACGATATTTGATATACCGTTAACGGTATATACTCATTCTACGTTGAAGGGATATTTTAATGATGCTTTACAACGCTTGCGTGTAGAGGGATATTTTCCCCGTCTGCAATATAAGAACAACTATATTGAGTCAGGTATGATTCTGTGCGAGAATCCGGCAGATCATATTCGTGCACGGGTTCGTCTGACTAATTTGAAAAAGAAAGGAGCAGTCAATCTATCTCTGGATGCACAAGCTAAAGATGACAATGTCAGTACGACTTTGGATTGGGGAAATAATGCTGCAGCAACATATAGCGGGAAATTAGCAGCTGTTGCCAAATTTCTACGTACAAGCGGAGAAAAGTCATTGTTGAAAGCGATGGTGGATGTGAAGCTACTGATGTTATTTTAAATGATACTCTCTGGAAGATACATCCTTCGCAGGTGGTGGTCGATTCCGGACGAGTGGATGTGAATAATTTCTATTTTAGTCATCAGGATAGGTATGTACGTATTAACGGCCGGCTTTCCGAGAATCCTAAAGATACTGTAAAGGTTGATCTAAAGGATATAAATATGGGATATGTATTTGATATTGCAAGTATATCCGACGATGTAAATTTTGAGGGCGATGCAACAGGAACGGCTTATGCAAGCGGAGTGTTTAAAAAGCTATCATGAATACCCGTTTATTTATAAAGAATTTCTCACTCAATCACGGTCGTTTGGGTGAACTGGATATATATGGTGAGTGGGATAATGAAAACAGAGGTATCCGGTTGGATGCATCCATTCAGGATATATCTCCTTCTCCGTCGCGTGTCACGGGTATTATTTATCCATTAAAACCCGAGAGCGGACTTGATTTAAATATTGAAGCAAATGAATTGAATCTGAAATTCCTCGAACATTATATGAAGTCTATTGCCAATGATATTAAAGGGCGAGGAACAGGAAAAGTACATTTCTATGGAAAATTTAAAGGATTGAACCTGGATGGTGCGGTTATGACAGATGCATCCATGAATTTTGATATTTTAAACACACATTTTGCGGTAAAAGATACTATTCATTTGGCTCCTACCGGATTGACATTCAATAATATACATATCTCTGATATGGAAGGGCATTCGGGGAGAATGAATGGATATTTGCATTTCCAGCATTTTAAGAACCTAACTATCGTTTCGAGATACAGGCAAATAATATGCTTGTGATGAACACAAAAGAATCGACAGATATGCCTTTCTATGGTACGGTATATGGTACCGGGAATGTATTGCTTTCTGGAAACGCCATACAGGGGCTCGATGTAAATGTGGGCATGACTACAAATCGAAATACTACCTTTACCTATATTAATGGTAGTGTAGCATCGGCTACTAGCAATCAGTTTATCAAATTCGTGGATAAAACACCTCGTCGTACTATCCAGGATTCTGTTCAAGTAATCTCATATTACGAACAAATACAGCAAAAACGTCAGGAGGAGGAAGAGCAGAAAACAGATATCCGTTTGAATATTCTTGTGGATGCAACTCCCGATGCCACCATGCGAATCATTATGGACCCTATTGCCGGAGATTATATCAGCGGAAAAGGTACGGGAAATATCCGGACGGAATTTTATAATAAGGGCGATGTGAAAATGTTTGGTAATTACCGGATCAATCAAGGAGTATATAAATTTAGTTTGCAGGAAGTGATTCGTAAAGACTTTATTATCAAAGATGGAAGTACAATAACGTTCAATGGTGCACCTTTGGATGCTAACATGGACATACAAGCTTCATATACAGTGAACTCTGCCTCTTTGAATGATTTGATACCGGATGCTTCGGCTATTATACAACAACCCAATGTGCGTGTAAATTGTATCATGAATCTAAGTGGTATGCTGGTACGACCGACTATCAAACTGGGTATTGAGCTTCCGAATGAAAGAGATGAAATACAAACATTGGTACGTAATTATATCAGTACGGAAGAGCAAATGAATATGCAGATTCTTTATTTGCTGGGTATTGGCAAGTTCTATACGGAAGATGCCCGTAATAATAATCAGAATTCGAATGTGATGTCATCGGTGCTCTCATCTACTCTCTCCGGCCAGTTGAACAATGCACTTTCACAGGTCTTTGAAACGAATAACTGGAATATCGGTACGAATTTGAGTACGGGTGATAAGGGTTGGACAGACATGGAAGTAGAAGGTATTTTGTCGGGACAATTATTGAATAACCGTTTATTGATAAACGGAAACTTCGGTTATCGGGATAATCCGATGGCTAATACTAACTTTGTAGGAGACTTTGAAGCAGAATGGCTGATTACCCGTTCGGGAGATATTCGTTTGAAGGCTTATAATGAGACAAATGACCGTTATTACACAAAAACAAACTTGACTACACAAGGTGTAGGTATCATGTATAAAAAGGATTTCAATAAATGGAGTGATCTATATTTCTGGAATAAATGGCGGTTACGCAATAAGCGGAAACGGGAAGAAGCTGAAAAGGTGAAACCGCAACAAACGGACAGCATCACTGATAAAACTGCTAAATCGGCAGTGAAAAGAAAACGTGTACAGGAGCAGTAAAAATAATAAACGATGACATATCCACCAGGAATTATGTCATCGTTTGTTGTTTGTGAGAATTATGTTTCAGAATTATGCACTTTGACCTATGAAAGGACAGTACCGTTCTCACCTATGTTTACTACTTTATCTACATTCCCCTTCTCAAGTTCAATTCGATAATATATGCTACCATCTGCTTTTTCAATATACTCCGCTTCGTCAAAACGATATTCTCCATATTGATTATTGAGAGTATTGTTTACTGCTTCAGGCAATTCATTCTGACGTATTTCCCATGAAGTAGAATACCAATTCCAGTCTGGTTGAACAATACATCTTTTGGGATTCCATTATGAATGATATCTACCTCTGTATATCCAAAATCCCAATCATTTCTATCATCCTCAACGTCTACTTCCATGATTCTTGCATTCGGATACTTTTCATTGATGAAGTTTTTCATAGCTTCAGTCAATTGTACAGGAAGATGTTCGTTGTTATCATCATCAGTGTCTACAATGCTTTTAATCAGAGTTCCATCAGCAGAATAATACAAATCGACCTCCTGATTCTGCTTTTCGACTTCAATTACGAAAACAGTTTCAACGCCTGTCCGTTCCAGTTTGTCTATATCATCCCGCTTCCATGAGGCATATTCGCTGCTCTCAAAAGACGTTTTTACTGCTTGTGGTAATGCATTGTAAGGAATGTCCGTTTCTGTCATTTGCCATTTACCATCTTGGGTGAACCATGCAGATGCTTCATATCCGTCATAGAAATCTGCTACATAATATCCAGACTTAGTTTCCCACTTCACATTTGCAGCATTAGGGAATTTGGATGAAAATGCACTTTGAAGTTCGGCAGGAACAGCTATTGAACCATCGTCATCGTTGTCACAACTTTGCAGACTCCATGTGACGCTTAGTGCCAGTAAAAGTGTATAAATCTTTAGTTTCATCTTTGTTCAATTTAAATAGGTTTAGAAATCAATATCAATCAAATTAAATTTCAGGTCAAACTTCAGTTCCGTACGGTTGGACAGTTTTACTTCATAATCTTTCTTATCTCTCTCAATTTTTAGAATTTTAGCATCAGGGTAATTGGTCGTTACGTATTTCTGAATAGCTGCCGGAATAATTGCTGTAGGTACAGAACTATATTTGCAGTTCACTTCTTCCCAGTTGCCTTTGTTGTCGAACTCCACTTTATCGCCATTCGTGAAAATCACTTCATAACTTTTATAAAAGAAATCACTCTCCATTTTGGCTAATGCTACTTTGCTGTCGGCAAAATGCTGTTTGATAAACTGCTGTGCCGGTTGTGGCATTTGAGTTACCTGGATTGGTTTGTCGTCATCTGCACGAGCTACTGTTTGCAAAGTGAAAAGACACACTAATAAGAATACTAACTTTTTCATAATCGTTGTTTTTTAATATTGGTTTTTACTATTATTATTAATTTGATAATGCAAAGATGAGAGGAGAATCTGAAAAGATTTGGGAATTTTGAGAATTTCCGAAAAAAAAATCGAAAAAATATAGTGACGCTATCCGGTTAACATAGCGTCACTATACATAAAGGATACCGTCACCATCCTATAGGGATAGTGTCACTATAATTTCTTCTTGAAATTAGATTCTTTAGGATTCTTTTAAAACTACTAATAGATACATCGTTTATTTTTGCACACACAAATTTGACAATATTCATATTAAACAACCATAAGAACTTTTGTATGACTATGAGAACAAATTATTTTTTATTATTAGCTATTCTATTGGGGATGATCCCTATGAATTACACGCACGCCAATGATTCAATACCTAAGAGCGTGATTCTGTACACACCTTACACAAAAATCTCCGTATCTCCCGGAGCGTCAATTGACTACAGTATTGATCTTATCAACAACACAGACCAGTTGACGAATGCGAATCTTTCTGTCAGCGGATTGTCCGCCAGTTGGAAACACGAAATGAAATCCGGTGGCTGGAGCCTTAGCCAACTATCGGTACTTCCCAAAGAGAAAAAGACTTTCAATTTAAAAGTCGAAGTCCCATTAAAAGTGAATAAAGGTAATTATCACTTTGTGGTATATGCCGGAAACGCCAAACTTCCATTGGATGTGGTGGTTGCTCAAAAAGGAACATACCAGACTGAATTTACTACCGACCAACCCAACATGCAGGGAAATTCTAAATCAACCTTCACTTTCAGCGCCACTTTAAAGAATCAGACTGCCGACCAGCAGCTATATGCTTTGATGGCTAATGCACCCAGAGGTTGGAATGTAGTTTTTAAACCTAATTATAAGCAAGCCACTTCTGCACAAGTGGAAGCCAACAGTACCCAAAATGTAAGCATAGATATTACTCCTCCTGCCAATGTAGAAGCCGGTAGTTACAAATTCCGGTACGCGCCGCTACAGGTACCACTTCCGCTGAATTGGAACTAGAAGTGGTTGTGACCGGCTCTTATCAAATGGAACTGACTACTCCCCGTGGGTTATTGAGCACAGATGTCACAGCAGGTGATATAAAGAAAATAGAACTGGAAGTCAGAAATACAGGTTCTTCATTACTGAAAGATATTCAGCTGTCTGCTAATAAACCTGCTGACTGGGAAGTAACTTTCGAACCTTCAAAAATCGATGCACTAAAAGCCGGAGAGACATCAACGGTTATGGCTACTTTGAAAGCTTCTAAAAAAGCATTGCCAGGCGACTATGTGACTACCATCATGGCAAAAACTCCTGAAGTAAATGCAGATGCGCAGTTCAGAGTTGCAGTAAAAACTCCGATGATATGGGGATGGGTAGGCGTTCTTATCATTATTGCCACCATCGGCGTGGTTTACTATCTGTTCCGTAAATATGGAAGGAGGTAAATTATGGGCGAACAAGTGATCGTACTTACCGATTTGACCAAACAATACGGTAATTTCACTGCTGTAGATCATATTCGCCTGAATATCCGGAAAGGAGAAATCTTCGGATTACTGGGACCGAATGGTGCTGGAAAATCAACTACTATCTTAATGATGTTGGGATTGACAGAGCCTACTTCGGGAACAGTTGAAATTTGTGGAATCAATTCTACTACACACCCCATTGAAGTAAAAAGGAAAATTGGTATTTGCCAGAAGATGTAGGATTCTATGATGATATGACAGGACCGGAGAATTTGATCTATACAGCGCGATTAAATGGTATTTCTGATAAAGAGGCAAAAACCAAGGCTATGGAACTGATGAAGCGGGTAGGCCTTGAAGATCAGTTAGCCAAAAAGACAGGGAAATACTCTCGTGGTATGAGACAGCGGTTGGGATTGGCTGATGTACTTATTAAAAATCCGGAGATTATTATTCTCGATGAGCCGACTTCAGGGATTGACCCTGCAGGTGTTCAGGAATTTATCGAACTGATTCGCTGGTTGAGTAAAGAAGAAGGACTGACAGTGCTTTTCTCTTCCCATCATCTGGATCAGGTACAGAAAGTGTGCGACCGGGTAGGTTTGTTCAGTAATGGCCAATTACTTGCTTTGATCGATATGGCAGAATTGAAAGATAAGAAGCAGGAATTGTCTGATATTTATAACCATTATTTTGAGGAAGGAGGAGAAAGACATGAATAAAGTCAATCATCCTTTTTGGGTTATCGTCAACAAGGAAATTTCCGATCATGTCAAAAGTTGGCGTTTTATTATACTAATAGGTATTATAGCACTTACCTGTATGGGGTCGCTATATACAGCACTCACCAATATTAGTGAAGCCATCAAACCTAATGATCCGGACGGTTCGTTTCTTTTCTTGAAGTTGTTTACGGTTTCAGATGGGACTCTCCCCTCTTTTGTGCTGTTTATTAACTTCTTAGGTCCCCTATTGGGAATCGCTTTGGGATTTGATGCTGTCAATTCCGAACAAAATAAAGGCACATTGAGCCGTATGCTGTCCCAGCCTATTCATCGCGATTGCATTATCAATGCGAAGTTTGTAGCTGCTCTGATTGTGATAGGAATCATGTTGTTTGTATTGGGCTTTCTGGTGATGGGATGTGGGCTGATTGCTATTGGTATTCCTCCTACGGCAGAAGAGTTTTGGAGAATTGTTTTCTTCATCATTACCAGTATCTTTTATGTAGCATTCTGGTTGAATCTGGCTATTCTGTTCTCACTCCGTTTCCGTCAGGCAGCGACTTCTGCCTTAGCATCTGTGGCTGTTTGGCTGTTTTTAGTGTATTCTATACCATGATTGTTAATTTGGTGGCAAAAGGTTGAGTCCGTCACAGATGGCATCACCTTATCAGATTATCAGTTATCAGAAGTTTATTCTAGGGTTGATGCGTTTGGCACCGAGTGAACTGTTTAATGAAGCTACCACCACACTATTGATGCCTTCTGTCAGAAGTTTGGGGCCATTGACTATGGAACAGGTACAGGGAGCTATCCCTAGTCCGCTCCCATTGGGACAAAGTCTTTTAGTTGTATGGCCACAGTTGACCGGATTGATTGCGGCAACGGTTATTTGCTTCGCTATTTCTTATATCATGTTTATGAGGAGAGAAATACGATCCCGATAACCTGCTCACTATAAAAGACGCAGAGGACACGGAGAAACAGGTGAATGGATATACCTGACAAATTGGTTTTATGATAACCGACAGGTCGTTCACTTAAAATCCGTGTCCTCTGTGTTTTTCAGATGAATCTTATGATTGGGAAATCTCGAAGCAATGTTCATTCTGCTCGAAGTAATATTTTATATTCAGATGTTGCAAACGACAGATGGAATCGGCTATAGCTAATCCCAGCCCTGTAGACCCTTCTTTTTGCTACCCTGATAGAAACGTTCGAAGATATGTTCCTTGTTCAGCGGATGTTCCACTCCCGAATTTCGGAAAGTAATACCGTTCTTAGTAACGGTGATTCGGATATGTCCCCCGTCAATATTATGTACAAATGCATTTTCAGGAGGTTAGTGAGTAAAGCAACAGCCAGGGATTCGTTCATTGTCACCTTGAAAACGCCTTGTTCATCTATCGTGACTTCTATGTTGCGATAATCATAAACTTCTTCGTAATCTTGCAGATATTGTTTGAGAAGTACATTGAGTTCCAATTCTTTGGTATCCGTAAACTGACCATTATCAATCTTGGAAAGCAATAATAGGGATTTGTTTAATTTAGTGATGTATTCTAAAGTCTGATGCGTTTTCATCAGTTCTTCCAATTGTTTTTCTGATAGCGAATCATCTTCCATCAACATTTCCAATCGATTACGGCAGATAGCAAGTGGAGTTTGTATCTCGTGTGAAGCATTTCCGATAAACTGTTTTTGTTGTTCGAACATCTGCTCCGTACGTTCCACATAACGAATGGCAGCCTCATTTAATTTCCGGAATTCCGTGATTTGAGTATCGTTACTCAAAGGTTTATTTCTTTTTCCTGTTTGATAACCGTCCAGCCAGTGTAGAAGTACATAGAGCGGTCGCATATTCCGGTAAAATACCCATACGGAAATGATAATAATGCAGAATAATAAAGCTACATATAAAAATATAATCCACACTTGGATGGCATCTCTCAAATCATCTTTTTCAATGCTGGGAGTTGATACTGTCAGCTCGTGGTATCGTCCTTCATCATCTTTAAAGATAGTAGTAAGAATACGTGCCGGCTCGGTCTCTCCTTTTTCTTCAATGTATACCATAGAGTCTTTATACTGAATATCCTCCCGGCTTTCCGCATACTCTTTGCTTACTTCCATCATATAATATTGATTGTTGGAGCCATTGGTTTTAGAAGGTAGCTCCTCTCCTGCCAATGCCCGGATAATGATGGTTTCCGAATAATCTTCCAAAGCATCATCCACTTCATCGTTGACTTCATCGATCATCGTAACATAAAAGAAGATAGCCCAGACCGTCAGTATAAGGGTCAGAGCAAGAGTAATACGAAGAATGATGTAATATATTAATTTCATGGACAATAATTTCTTTCTTTTTTATTCTACTATCATTTTATACCCAAATCCATAGACTGCTTTAATTTCAATAGTTGCACCGGAATCTTTGAGCTTTTTGCGAAGATTCTTGATTTGTGCATATATGAAGTCAAAATTATCGACCTGATCGATATGGTCTCCCCACACTGATTCGGCCAAAGTGTTTTTATTGATTAATCTCCCAGGGCGATTGATAAAATATAACAGGATATCATATTCTTTTCTATTTAGTTCCACTTCCTGCTCGTTGACAAATACACGATATTTATCCGGTTCTATCCGTACGTTGCCTTGGCGGATATCAATCTCTCCATCATGCTGATGGCGACGAATCACGCTTTTAATTCGTGCATTTAGTTCAACCAAATGAAATGGCTTTGGCAAATAATCGTCCGCTCCCAGTTCTAATCCCAAAACTTTGTCTTCCAGAGAGTCTTTTGCGGAAATAATAATCACGTTCTCCCGCTTATGGAGAGCTTTCAGTCGTTCAAGAAGATCAAGTCCGCTTCCGTCCGGTAGCATGATGTCCAATAAGATACAATCATAGTCGTAATCTTCAATTTTGCGTAGAGCAGAATTGAAGTCACTGGCTGTTTCTACAACGTAACGTTCTTTTTCAAGTGAACATTGAATCAGTTCTCTCAAAGAGGGTTCGTCTTCTACAATCAATATCTTCATAATTTTGTCTCCTTTCTTTTTTACATACTACAAAGAAAAGGGATATTTCTGAAATAAAACTGAAATGGATTGAAAAAAGAGTTTGAAATAACTATTGAATGTCTAATGAACTGTTAGGATAGGCCATAAATAATATAATATGGAAGGAAAAAAGAAAAGGATGAAAACGATTCAATCGCTTTCATCCTTTTTATAATGATATACAATTTCTATTTAATAAGAACGTGCAAATATGACACGGCAAGCAGATGGTTTACCTGTAACCATACATTTACCCGGTTCTTTGTCGCCCCGGAACAAATGAATCGAACGGAATACAACGAATAGTTGCTTTGGTTTCTTCCTTAATCTTTTCTTCTGTTTCGGTAGTTCCGTCCCAATGAGCCAGAATAAATCCGCCTTCTTCGATTTTTTCTTTAAATTCATCATAGGTATCTACTGTTGTAATCTTGGAATTACGATAGTCCAATGCTTTTTTGTAGATATTAGCCTGCATTTCTTCAAGCAGATTCTGAACGTATGTTTCAATGCCTTCACAGGTAACTGTTTCTTTTTCCAGTGTATCACGCGCATCACTTCCATAGTGTTGTTTTCAAGATCGCGGCCACCCATAACCAAACGAACAGGTACACCCTTCAATTCATAATCAGCGAATTTGAAGCCCGGGCGTTTGTTATCTGCATTATCATATTTCACAGAGATACCCAATGCTTTCAACTTAGCTACAATGCCTTCTACTTTAGCGTCAATTTGTTTCAGTTGTTCGTCATTCTTATAGATAGGAACGATTACTACCTGAATCGGAGCCAAATGTGGAGGTAATACCAATCCGTTGTCATCCGAGTGAGTCATAATCAATGCACCCATCAAACGAGTAGAAACACCCCATGAAGTAGCCCAAACATACTCCATCTTGTTTTCCTTGTTAACGAACTGAACATCGAATGCCTTTGCAAAGTTTTGTCCCAGAAAGTGGGAAGTACCACTTTGCAATGCTTTTCCGTCCTGCATCATGGCTTCTATTGTGTAAGTGTCAAGTGCACCTGCAAAACGTTCATTGCTGATTTCACTCCCTTTACAACGGGAACAGCCATATATTTTTCTGCAAATTCACCATATACATTCAACATTCTGATGCTTCTTCCTCTGCTTCTTCACGGGTAGCATGAGCGGTATGTCCCTCTTGCCACAGGAATTCGGCAGTACGCAGGAAAAGACGGGTACGCATTTCCCAACGGAAAACGTTAGCCCACTAGATTACATAAAATAGGCAGATCACGATATTGACTG
>ENA-OQDE01000171-OQDE01000171.1-human-gut-metagenome-genome-assembly--contig:-NODE-171-length-42145-cov-10.681755_pt1 | contig 42145 bp, 50 predicted proteins | sample MGYA00242768_ERZ504595 | MGnify/ENA primary metagenome ERZ504595 (study PRJEB26092, sample SAMD00036307) | human gut metagenome | host: Homo sapiens | study: EMG produced TPA metagenomics assembly of...
GGAACCGCTGCCGGTAGTCGCGTTCAGGACGGAGAAGGAAATATCTGACAATTATACCAGAATACTGAAAGATATCGAGAGGGTGCTTGGGATGGAAGACGCAGAAGTGGATGTAAATTCTTTATTCTCTGACAGGTAGGAAAGATGTTCATGTCCGTTTTACAGTATATAAAGGACATATATACAGCAGAATTATGAGAACAGCTATTTTTTGTCAAGCTGGTATGGATGCAGACGACAAGCCAGGGTTACTAATGGTTCTATAATGTGGATATGAATGTGGAAGGGAGCCAATAGCAAGGCGGGATACTATTTCATTACGGATGGGACTAACCAAGATGCCTTTTATGCAATTCTTTTCGGACAGATACGGCAGACCTGCTCATACTGTGGCTACTGCTTCCGACTATGGCTCTCCGAGGAAAATTACCGTTTCATGTAAGAAAACGATGTGGCGTTCAAAGTATATATGTTGCTGCGGAAAGTATTGTCCCATAACAAGTCGTCCAGTTCTGATAGCAGGGATATTCCTAATATATTAGACACCAGTTCTTCCAGGAGCATGAATCAGCAATTTCTTTGCTAAAGATTGCTAACCTTGATTAGCCCAATGTTGCCTATTTTTCAGTTCTGAAGGATTTATATAATTAAATTTGGAATAGTGTATTATTAAAACAATCAAGAGAAAACCCAAAAGTACAAATAATGATTTAAAGAATATTTATGCATTAAATCTACAATATACAACATTTTTAATCAAATAATTTTCAATTTACTTGGTTTGTGCCTTTTTTTTCTGTTTCTTTACGGCACAACCATTAAACTTTTTACATATGAAAAAGAACTTGCTTTTTATCCTAATTCTAGCTATGCCTATAGTTCTTATAGGTATAAGCATTTACAATAAAGATATTGAACGTATAGAAAGAGCTTTCTACTTTTTGCTGTCAATATGGGGGGCATATATTATGTCTTCTTTGAAAGAAGCTAAAAATATAAGGATCAGCAAGAAGACGAAAAGAATTATTATATTCTCATTTATTGGGGCTCTCTTTTCAATTTTTGTATCTTTCTTCCTAGAGAACATCTATTTAGGCTGCATTATAGCATCAATGATTGCTATATATCCATTCTCTCTGATATATAAAGAACAAAAGTCTTAAAAAAAGAAGCAGGGGGTAGATTCCTTCTGCTTCTTTTTTTCTTTCAATTCGCATTTTTCAGTGTCTAACTGCATTTTTTGATAATTGAATACGTTGTATAATTAGTTTTCCCATCATTGTATGGGTAAAATTCAACATATTCTTTAGACGTAGTTGGGTCGTTCAGTTCTCCCGTTCTATCGTAGAATGAAAAGATTGTCTTATCCAGTTCTTTAATATCCCAATAGTTACTACCGCCAAAGTATAATGTGCTAAAGTTAGGAGTGGCGAAAGACCATCTTCCACGAATCTCACCTTCTTTTTTGTTCCCATCCTTATCAATCTCTACATTGGTTCGTGTATATGTTCCATCTTTATCGAAATTCCAAATAGATTCCCAAGAGCTTCCATCTTCATACTCTTTTTTTCCACCAGTCCAGGTTATATCACATATTAGTGCAATTATGCTTTCTTCCCCACTGTCATAATATCCTTGTTTCTCAACACAACAGGAAAGAAGCGCCATCTGTACAATCACTGCAAAAAAAACGATTATTCTTTTCATAATTAATATATTAAACTACACAAATGTATACAAACTTTTGTAGATTTGACAATCTGAACTTTTAATTTAGGAAAATTAAGGGAAATACAGAACTATAAACCTTAAACTGAGAATGATTTGCCTACTTTTGCAATATAAAAATTAGTAACATGAAAAACCTAGAAAAATATATCATAATAGCTATTTTAGCCAGTGTTGTTATATATTTATCAGGATGTGCAAGTCTTACTTATAATCCGCACAGCCAAACAGAAAAAGTAAAAGTGACTTTAAAGAATAAATAACTGTATCATATCAGTTTATGCAACTTGTAAAAGTCATATATATAACATTGATGCTCTGTCTGTTTACATTTGGAGCTAACGGGCAAGAAAACATCAGAGAGAACCATATCAAACTTAAAAATGACAGTTCAGGAATTCTCTCTGATAAAGCACGTATGCCGTTCAATAAGACAGATTTATTATTGCCCAATCCCAATGCGAAAGACGTAGAAACAGCCATTGACAACACAAATTTTAAAACGGATAGACCTTTCTATATACCACCATATTACATTAATCCTACTCCAATGTTTTATGGGGACTATAGTACAAGCGGACATATTTTCTCTCATTTCTATGGCAGTGGCTCACAAGCCACGCTGCCGGGAATAGGACGGATAAACGAGGCTTCAATAATGTTTCATCATCAATTCAACAATTATTTTGAAACCCGACTGGGTGTTAATGCCACCAAATATTACTTCCCCAAAAGTACCGGACAGGCTTTTGGCATCTATGGCGCAATGATTTATCACCCAAATGAAAGATTAAGACTAAAAGCGTTTGGAGCATATACACCGACTTACCAGTATGGCTTTTATAGAAATACATATGGCATTACTGCCGGGTATGATTTTACAGACCGGTTGGAAATGGAAGTCGGCATACAAAATTATTACAATCCGGAGAAAGGTTGGGATGTGGTTCCAATAGTCATACCACGCTACAAGTTTAAGAAGTTTGATATTGGAATAGACGTAGGCGGGCTGCTTTATGAAACAATACGGAAATAGGAAAGGAAAAGCTGTCCTTCCATATCTCTGACGTTTTTTTGTCATATCCTTAGTCTTTTTCCTTACCGTTTCTTTCATAGCTTCTTGCTGTACTGATCGTCCCTTTACAAATGTAGCGTGCGGATCTTTCTGGGCCGCACACAGGATGTGGAGGCATTGAAATATTACCCTCTCTTTTTCGGGAAATACGAGAAGGAGAAGAAGTCCACCAGTTCCGGCAGCAGCGGTGGCGGCCGTAATTCCAGCGTGACCATCAGCACACAGAAGGAAGAGATATATGAATCGAAGGACTTCGCTTCATTGGAACCGGGGGAATTTATCGGAATGGGAAACCGTTCCAATATCAAAGGGCATTTCAGGAAGAAGTTCAGGCTCTTCGAACTGAAGGAGGAACCGCTGCCGGTAGTCGCGTTCAGGACGGAGAAGGAAATATCTGACAATTATACCAGAATACTGAAAGATATCGAGAGGGTGCTTGGATGGAAGACGCAGAAGTGGATGTAAATTCTTTGTTCATCGGTAAGTGAATATATATTTGGCAATAAAAAAAATACACTAAAAATAAAAGTGAGAAAATGTGTTTTGCTATATTTGCAGCATATTTAGGAAGTATAAAGCATATTCTGTTCAGAAAATATACGATATGACAATGAAAAAAGACATTCAACCAAAGAAGAAGCCGGGAAAGATAATTATTTCAATAGATGGAGATACTTTCCAGCAACTTGAAATATATTGCTAGGTAAACGGCATATTTTGTAATGACTTCGTTTCGTTCGCCTTGGAATACTTTGAATGCACAGAATTTAATCTGAAGAGCAAGCGATGAGAGAACAGAAGCCATTCGTCAACTATTATAGGAAGTCCAGGAACAGACAGCAAAATAGCTTCCGGCTACAGAAGCAAAAGGCAAAGCAGAAAGCGTGGCAACAGAACAGGCAAAACCCTTCAGTTACTTTAAGAAGAAAACGACTGATTGCATAACGAAATCAAAGCTCTTCAGATGTATAAGGAGAAAGCACACACCGGGCACTTTGCCGGGAACGTGACGAACAGAAAGTAATAGGAAAAATAAAAATTATAGTTCAAAGTAAATAATGAAAATGAAAACAAGATTTCTATTAGGTGTATTACTCCTTTTTAGCATTACCATGCAGGGGCAACAAGTGAAAGTGAATTATGAAAATATAACAAATTCCCTTCCTATTATTTTACAAGAATATTTCCGGATGCAAGGTGTACAACATCTGAATCTGACTATCAAGGGTGAATTCAATGGGAAACGAGCCAAGCTAAAAAAAATATCTTGCAACAATGGTGTGTTTACAGAAAGAGAACTTTTACCTGATTTCGTACATTTTATATTGGTCGATAGTGTAGAAACACTTGATTTTATGGTAGCACCATACAAAGAAGATAGCATACGTTTAACTTGTTTTTATCCACCAGTAGACAATATGCCATTGTTCACAGATACGGTACGCTTGGATAGACATAAGATTCTAATGGAAACGTATACACCTGGTGATGGTTTTGATATTCCTATTATAAGTTATACCTCTGGTATTTCGGTGCAAGGTGGAATCTGGTTTTGTGGATTACGTGATTCAAAAGTAGAGCCACGAAAATGGTATGAGAAGTATGGTATTGATGATTATGTCTATTATACAATTCGTTTGGAGGAGGATAAACCTTCAAGTAAAGGAACTGTTTACGTCAAAATATCGAAGTAATTTTGGGGCCTAATGCTCCTGTATCAGAAATACAGAGAACAAGCTACCCTAACGCAAGCCTATAAGGCTCCGGCGTTTCCGCTGGGGGCTTTCTAACTTTTGTACTTATAGAATATCAAAAAGAAAGCGATAGTGGAGTGTTACCCTCCCTAAAAAACACTTTTCAGTGTCTAACTGCATTTTTTGATAATTAAATACGTTGTATAATTAGTTTTCCCATCATTGTATGGGTAAAATTCAACATATTCTTTAGACGTAGTTGGATCGTTCAGTTCTCCTGTTCTATCGTAGAATGAAAAGATTGTCTTATCCAGTTCTTTAATATCCCAATAATGACTACCACCAAAATATAATGTGCTAAAGTTAGGAGTGGCGAAAGACCATCTTCCACGAATCTCACCTTCTTTTTTGTTCCCATCCTTATCAATCTCTACATTGGCTCGTGTATATGTTCCATCTTTATCGAAATTCCAAATAGATTCCCAAGAGCTTCCGTCTTCATACTCTTTTTTTCCGCCAGTCCAAGTTATATCACATATTAGTGCGATAATGCTTTCTTCCCCACTGTCATAATATCCTTGTTTCTCAACACAACAGGAAAGAAGCACCATCTGTACAATCACTGCAAAAAAACGATTATTCTTTTCATAATTAATATATTAAACTACACAAATGTATACAAACTTTTGTAGATTTGACAATCTGAACTTTTAATTTAGGAAAATTAAGGGAAATACAGAACTATAAACCTTAAACTGAGAATGATTTGCCTACTTTTGCAATATAAAAATTAGTAACATGAAAAACCTAGAAAAATATATCATAATAGCTATTTTAGCCAGTGTTGTTATATATTTATCAGGATGTGCAAGTCTTACTTATAATCCGCACAGCCAAACAGAAAAAGTAAAAGTGACTTTAAAGAATAAATAACTGTATCATATCAGTTTATGCAACTTGTAAAAGTCATATATATAACATTGATGCTCTGTCTGTTTACATTTGGAGCTAACGGGCAAGAAAACATCAGAGAGAACCATATCAAACTTAAAAATGACAGTTCAGGAATTCTCTCTGATAAAGCACGTATGCCGTTCAATAAGACAGATTTATTATTGCCCAATCCCAATGCGAAAGACGTAGAAACAGCCATTGACAACACAAATTTTAAAACGGATAGACCTTTCTATATACCACCATATTACATTAATCCTACTCCAATGTTTTATGGGGACTATAGTACAAGCGGACATATTTTCTCTCATTTCTATGGCAGTGGCTCACAAGCCACGCTGCCGGGAATAGGACGGATAAACGAGGCTTCAATAATGTTTCATCATCAATTCAACAATTATTTTGAAACCCGACTGGGTGTTAATGCCACCAAATATTACTTCCCCAAAAGTACCGGACAGGCTTTTGGCATCTATGGCGCAATGATTTATCACCCAAATGAAAGATTAAGACTAAAAGCGTTTGGAGCATATACACCGACTTACCAGTATGGCTTTTATAGAAATACATATGGCATTACTGCCGGGTATGATTTTACAGACCGGTTGGAAATGGAAGTCGGCATACAAAATTATTACAATCCGGAGAAAGGTTGGGATGTGGTTCCAATAGTCATACCACGCTACAAGTTTAAGAAGTTTGATATTGGAATAGACGTAGGCGGGCTGCTTTATGAAACAATACGGAAATAGGAAAGGAAAAGCTGTCCTTCCATATCTCTGACGTTTTTTTGTCATATCCTTAGTCTTTTTCCTTACCGTTTCTTTCATAGCTTCTTGCTGTACTGATCGTCCCTTTACAAATGTAGCGTGCGGATCTTTCTGGGCCGCACACAGGATGTGGAGGCATTGAAATATTACCCTCTCTTTTTCGGGAAATACGAGAAGGAGAAGAAGTCCACCAGTTCCGGCAGCAGCGGTGGCGGCCGTAATTCCAGCGTGACCATCAGCACACAAAAGGAAGAGATATATGAATCAAAGGACTTCGCTTCATTGGAACCGGAGGAATTTATCGGAATGGGAAACCGTTCCAATATCAAAGGGCATTTCAGGAAGAAGTTCAGGCTCTTCGAACTGGAGGAGGAACCGCTGCCGGTAGTCGCGTTCAGGACGGAGAAAGAAATATCCGACAATTATACCGGAATACTGAAAGATATCGAGAGGGTGCTCGGAATGGAAGAGACGGAGGAGGATGTAAACTCCCTGTTCGCTTCCCGGTGAAACATGTACTGCTGCGGATATCGGTTTCCCATCTGCAGCAGTGCCCCTTGCAGGGGTACAGGTTATTTACAGGCTTGCGAGCCATTTCTTCCCAGATTTGGTTTTGAGCCAAATCAAAAATGCTCCTGCTACTATAATGCCTGCGGTGAATATTGCTGCTAACATTTCCATATTGTGTTATTTTAAAATTAAGTTTCCAATATTGGCTAAAATTATGGTCAGTGTAATTCCGGCTACTAATATATACCAATTTATTCCTACTTCAATATTAGTGTATAGTGGAGTTACACCACCTAATACCAATGCAACAAAAGTCAGTTGGGAAAGGTTGAAAAAATATCCTGCGAGTTTATCTCGTCTGGTTTTATCTTTTTCTTTCCGTTCTTTATTTGCTTCCTGTTGTTCGCTCCAATTTCCCATATTATAATTTTCCAACCATCCGGTTTTTCCAATAAGCGGCACGATGCTAAAATCGGATATTGGACCTTACCAAAGTTTGTTGCAGCAAAATTACCAATAATATGGCAGATTCCAAACATTCCAATATTAAAATACCGAAACATTAAAGCATTAAAATGTCCGGATGCCTTCCTTTGAAAAAAGAAACGGGTACTCAGGAGCTCCGTCCAGCTCCTTGCCGAGCCCTTCCGCATAGTGCCGCATCACATCATCACGGACATCCTTTCTCCTGTTTTCCCGCCTCTCTCTTTTTCTCCATATCCTTTTCAACCAGGGTTGTGATCACCCTGGATGGGGAGGAATTATGGATGTACATGAACAATCCCGGATTTTCTTTCAGGGCGACAATCACCGCCTTCTCGCAGGGTTCCTCTATATATCTGACCGTCTCACAATCTTGTGACACCGCACTTATCTGTAGTTTTTCAGACGGTCTGGATATATACATGATATTGTCCGCACATGCGCTGACCGCCGCATACCTGACCTTTTCCGTCGGGGATCCGATATAAATGAAAAGCTCCGGATCGGCCGTGACAGCCCTTATCTGAACCTTCTCGGTGGGATGTTCAATGAATATGATGGAGCCGCAGTCACTCTCCACAGCCTGCATCTGGAGGTTTCCGGACGGATTGTCCATATAGATGATCTGTCCGCTGTCACTCTTCAGCACCTCGGACTTTACCTTCTCCGTCGGTTTGTTGATATACAGGAACACCCCTGTGTCCTTCCTGACCGCTTCCAGCTGTACCTTCTCGGATGGCGCATCAAGAAGCATGATCAGGGAGGCGTCCTTTCTGACCACCTCCAGCTGCACCTTTTCAGACGGCGTGCCGATGAATTGTATCATCTCCGGATTTTGTCTGACGACATACAGCTGGGCTGCCTCGGACGGGTGTTCCATGCCCATTATCTCCATCGGATCTTTCCTCACCCTCCGCAAATCTGCTCCGGACAGATTGTCAATCAATCTTTTCAATATATTTTTTCCCATCTTTATACTTCTCTTTTCTTCAGTCTTTGATCATATTTCCTGAGCGGCAGCCGAATGAACCTGTTTGGCGATCTGGAAGGCCTTCAGGCCGTAGCCCGCCGGTCCCTTGACAATAGCGAACACCGAGTTTCCCGATGCTCCGGGCAAAGCGGTCTTGTTGCCTTTCAACATCTCGCTCATGGCCTTTCCGGATACCCTGCCTATGTCAACCCCGTGGGCGCTCATGCCTTTCAGGATATCCGTCGCGTCAAAACTCTCCCCGTTGGTGCGGAGCACCGCACTTCCGTTCCTTATGGTCAGTTCACGGCGGCCGCCCTTGAACCTCATTTCTCCGGAGGACGGTTGCGCCTCCGTTGCCTCTGTTTTCTCCATGGCAACAGTCTTTTCCGGAACAGCGGAAGTTTCCAGGACCGCCTCTTTCCTGAACGTGCCGACTGCCGCGGAAATTTTTCTTGTACGGTAGGCTTCCGCCTTTTCCGTCGCTTCGTATCTGGCGTCGTAGGTGTCCATATGCCCGGCATCCCGCATAAGCTCTCCATATCTCTCCTCTATTTCCCCGAGCCTGGTAAAAAGATTCTTTACCGCTTCTGAAATGTCCTCCTTGAAATGGATGCCTGCGGTCCCTCCGGGCATGACGGAACCGAGACATGACAGGTATGCCTGCCGGGACGGGTTCTTTATCCTCAGGATGTTTGCCGGACTGTCATGCACCGCCATCAGCTGGACTTTCTCCGTGGGATTCCTGATATGGCCTATCAGGGAGGAATTTCTGCCAACGGCCAGCATCTGTGCCTTTTCCGTGGGGGTTCTCACGAGTCTTATCAGGGAGGCGTCCCCGTTAAGGACAGACAGCTGTACTTTTTCCGCCGGTTCGCTGATAAACCTTATCAGTTCCGGATCCTGTCCGACCGCATACAGCTGGGCCTTCCAGTCGGGTACGCTTATCTCCCGGATGAGGTGCGGATCCTTCCTTACAACGGAGAGCTGCGTGTTTGCGGAAGGGCTGCCGATAGCGGTGATCAGCCCGGGATCCGCCATCACGGCCAGCAGCTGCGCCCTCTCGCACGGATTTTCCAGAAGGGTGATCATTTCCGGATTCCGTCTGACGACCAGCAGCTGCATCTTTTCCGTGGGTTCATGGATATAGCGTATCATTTCCGGATTTTCGGCTATGGCGGCCAGACAGACCTTTTCTGTCGGCTCACGGAGCTGGAGCAGACAGTCCGCCTTTTGTCTGACAGCGGCCAGCTGTACCTCCTCCGTAGGATTGTCCAGAACCGAAACCAGATCCGGATTCTGCCGGACGGCGGCCAGCTGCATCTTCTCTGACGGATTCTCGACCGCGGTGATCAATTGCGGGTTTTTTCCCAGTTCTCTGAGCTGGGCACGTCTTATAAAAAAATCTGTTATTCTCATATATGTATGCCCGTCATGCCGGTGGCTCAGCGTTTGGTTGTCATAATTCTCTTTGACTGATGAGGAAATCTTTCCGCTGATGTCCGCTATACGCACACCGTAGCCGGAGGGCTGTTTCCGGATAGAGAACAGCATTTTCTGTTTTGCGGGGTTCAGGACGGTTCCCCGTCCCCGTAACATGCTTTCCCATTGGCTGCCGGATATGTTCCTGACATCTATTCCGGCTTTTTCCAGCCCCTTCAATATGCCGGTCGCATCATATTGGTTCCCGTTGGTACGTATGACCGCGCCTGCGGATGTGATCTCTATCTCACGACGGCCGCCCTTGAAAAGAAGAGGGGTCGTCATGCTCTTGTCCGGCGCGGCTGCTTTCTCATAATGGTTGATTGTGACCTTGCTGCCTGCCTTGATTATACTACGGAGATGCGTATCCAGATCGACGTGACGGAACGAGGCTGTCATGACCGGCGTGCCGTCTTTTCCCGACACCGCTTTCCTTGCGCATACGCCAAGTACCTCATGGAGTCTTTCCGCATCCTGATTATATGCCTTGTATTCATCCCCCACACGGATGAGGGCCATTGCATCCGGATATTGTTCTTTCGAGCGGTCATACATATCGAGAATGCCGGAAGGAACCGTTTCGTTGTTTCCTTCTTCTTTTATGGGAAGTGGGGATACGTCCTCTTCCCTGGCGGATGTGTCTGCCAGGGTGTGCTGTTTTTCCACACTTTCCTCTATCATGGCGGATGCTTTGCCGGCCTCCCGTAACACACTCATGACATAGCCGGGGTCCTCCTTCAAATTTGACAGCCAGCTTTTCAGATACTGTGCGTTCTCCTTTCTCGGAGTTACGGCTATCCCCAGGTCCCTGCCTGCGACGGCAGCTGTGAATTCGGCGATGATTTCCTCCCGGGCATATCCGCACGTTCCGAACGGGTGATGCAGCCCTCGGTCCAGTCGTGAGGAATGCCCGGTGGAGTGGGCCATTTCGTGAAGGGCGGTCATCTGGAATGATTCCATGTCCTTGAATTGTCCCGGAGCCGGAAGAACGATCCTGTCTTGGGACGGGCTGTAATATGCCCTGTCCTGCACCTTCAGTTCTATGGGACAGAGCCATTTCTGTTCCTTTATCATTTTATCCAGCCGGGGGTTCCCGTTTCCTTTTACGTTGTCCGCTACGGCAGGACCGGAGAATCTGACCCTCATGTCCTCATACCGCTCCGGATATTTTTCCTTGAAATCCGTCTGGTCTATGTTGAACACATAGAAATGTTTCATGAAGGGAGTCACCTTATATTCCTGCTTCTGAAGTTCCGGGAGGCTTTTGTAATCATCGAAGCTGATTTTTTCTCCCGTCGTCTTATGCTTCACGGTGATATCGTAAAAAGTCACGGGAAGGGCGTGCGATCCTTTTATGACCATCAGGTTCTCATCCTTCAGCTGACGGAAGGTCATGAATACCGGGAGGGTGTATCCCATCCTGTCCATCTCCATGTAGAGCATAAGACGGTTCATGCTGTTGTACGGACGCCCTGATATGTTCTGTGGCAGGCCGGTACGGGGGGTGAACCAGGGCTTCTGCCATTCACCGGCGGACATCTGCCTGATCTTGTCAATCATCAGTTCCGCGTATCTTTCCAGTACCTTCCCGTTCATGGCAGCAGTTCCTGATAAAGCCTTTCCTCGTATTCCTTCAAAAAACGCACCGCATCCGCTGCTGTGGGACAGGTGATGCCATTGCCCCGGGCATAGTCCGAAAACGGTTCCTTCAATTCCGGGTTGAGCATGACATAACCAAGCATGTCCAATTCCCCGTTTTCCACCTTGTGTATCAATTCCATTTCTTCCATTGTGTATTTTTTTATGGTTAATGGGACAAATGTAAGGGCGGACCGGCACAACCTTTTTGTGCTGTATCCATATTTCTACAAAAAAAAGAGATCTTCCCTTTTCTTTCTTTGGCAGTTTAATGTATTATTCGTATATTTGCAGTGCCAAATACCATTCAATGTGTTTCATTGTCGCTGGGCAGCGATTAATTGCTCACAAATAGTCGGGCTTTTTTTATGCTATATATAACCATTTTCATGAGTTTATGAAAATGATAAAGATACTAAGCTACGGCTGTCTTTCCCGATTTACAATTCTGCTCTGGCAGTGACTGTGATGGTGTTTGGCGACACGGGAAATGGCAGCCGTTCTTTTTTCTGCCTAAAATGCCAAATACCATTACAGTTATGAAACAAACAGTTTCTATTTTTGCTCCCGACATAAATGTCGCAAGCAAATCTTCAGCTATTCAATTATGGCTGAACCGTAAAAACCAATTCTTTTCTTCTGTACTTGAAGAGGGCGTATCCAACCGCCAGGTCCTGCTGCTTGGTCATGCCTCTTTTGTTTTCTCTGCATTAATATGCGCATCTTTCGTATCACAGGTTCCCGCTCTGATTTGTCTGGCCTGGTTCATGGTGGCATTACGGCTTTGTGTGAAAGGAGGCCTGGGATGAAGTTCATTATAGAGCCTTCCGCGGCTTCCGGTATGGTCCGTCTTCCTTTGAAAAAAGAAATGAAAGTTCCTTCGTTATGGGAGATCATGGTATCAAAATATTTTAGTGTTAAAATATATAAATATTAAAGCATTAAAACATCAAAATATTGGAAAAGAGAATTATTTTCCTTAACTTCGTAACACACTAAAAAACAAATAGATATGGTGAAAATTATAGCAGTCCATAATCAGAAGGGTGGAGTTGGCAAGACTACTACCACTACCAATGTGGGGTTCGAACTGGCACGAAAAGGATACAAGGTCCTTCTTGCTGATTTGGATCCGCAAGCCACTCTGACCTCGGCTTTGGGGGTGACAGATCCGGAAGAAACGGTTTTCTCGGCCTTGCAGGGTGCGGTGGATGGCAAGGAAACGCGGCTTCCACGGATACGGTTGCAGGAGAATATATCCCTGTGCCCGTCATGCAGGAAAATGGCGGATGCGGAGTATCTTCTGCAGAACGAATACGGGAGGGAAAACTTCCTTAAAGAACTGGCTGCCAGAACGGATGAAGGGTACGATTTTGTGCTCCTTGACTGCCCGCCGGCCGTCGGACTGATCACGGTCAACGCGCTTGTGGCCGCCACCGACCTGATTATACCGGTGCAGCCGGAAGTGGCTTCTTTATATGGTCTGGTTTCCATCCTGGATACGGTTGCTGTAATACGGAGGAAGATCAACAGGGAACTGAACCTGCTCGGCATGCTGGTGACACAGTATGACAGAAGGACTACATTGCATGCGGAGATATTGGAAGCGATGCGGAAACAGTACGGGGAAACGGTCTTTTCCACGGTCATCAGCCGTTCCATCAGGGTGGCAGAGTCCATGGGCAGAAAGACGGATGTCGTATCTTACAGCAGGAACAGCAGTGGAGCGGCGGACTACCGGTCCCTTACCCGGGAGATCCTGTCCAGATTGAATATGGTTGACAACAAATAAAAGTAAAAAAGAATATGGGAAAATTTATTGGAATTGACGAGATTCTGCAGGGCGGGACACCAAACCGTCCCACACACTCCACTCCGGAGGAGGGGAAGAAAGGGGAAGCACTGGCCAGAACCTCACTGGAGTATCCGTTGGAACTGCACCGCAAGGTGAAGAAATACGCTGTTGACGCCGGAATGAAGGAGAAGCAGGTCATAGCACAGGCCATACGGGAGTTCTTCGAGAGAGTGGAGAAAGAATAAAGAACATAAAAATGAAGAAAATGAAGACATTCGGATATTTGTTGATGGCGGTCATGGCGTGCATGACATGTTCCTGCGGGATGAGGAACCGCTGCGGCCCCGGTTCCTCCCGTAGTGGAGCCGGAAAATCCCGGAAACCCGGAAGAGCCGGATACGGGAAAGGTGTACCTCGGCATCGCCCTATCATCGAGAACATGCAGGAACAGAGGGCCGTGGTGGAGAACTGGAAGGAGGGGCATTGCCTGGGAGTGACAGCAGCAGGGGATGTGAACATACCCTTCACTTTTGACGGCAGGCGGTGGAAAGCCGGAAAACAGGTGGAGGTGACGGCTGAGCAGAAAGTGTCCGCCTACTATCCTTATAATGTACAATATACGGACATGACCGCCATACCTGTGGACATCACGACACAGGAGGATTATATGTATGGAGAAGGAGGGGTAAGCGTTGAGAAGCCGAGCGCGGCCCTTGTGATGAAGCATGCTCTCTCCCTGGTCAGGATCCTGATAAAAAGAATGATTATACAGGTGACGGGATGGTGGATGCGGTCACTTTTGGAGGTGTAAGGCTGTCTGCGTCCATGGATGTCACGTCCGGAAAGCTCCTTCCGGCAGGACAGCCCGGAGAATATAAGGCCGGAGGGAACTACACACTGGACGATGCCTCTCCGGTATATGTGGAGGCGATCCTGATGCCTGTGGGTACGGCTGAGGGTATCACTGTCAATGTACATGTGGACGGGAGGATTTCACCTATGCCCTGCCGCCTACCATGTGTGGAATCCCGGCATGATCTATACTTACACTCTGAATATGAAATCCGGTTATAACTGTGAGGTGGACGTGGACCATGTGCCGATGGATGAGGAGTATTGGAGCACTTTCGGAAAGACCGACCGGATTGTCATGAGGAATTGCGGGACGGACAGGATTTATATACGGCCGAATTATACGGGATATGGCTATGACACCTATACCGGTGAGGGTAAGGTCTGGGGATTCTTTTTGCGGTATAGAAACCGTGGAGGTGGGGAAGACTTCGCCGGACAGGCACGGTTCGTGCTGATGGATGGGAACAGGATTGTGGAACAGTACCAGCGTTTGATATCAAATGCGGAAACGGTGCATGGGACGGATACTGCAAGTATTGTTATGTGCAGGCTGTGCCGGGGACATACCGGCTGGCAGTGCTGTTCAAAAAGAACGGGGAGTCAACCTGGTTCAAGCCTTACGGATACGATCAGAATTCCAATGACGGGGAATGGATGTATGAGGTGAGACCGGCCACTGATATACCGGCACTTCGTATGATAACATTGGAGAACCAAAAATGCAATACGTTTCTGGCATATCCTGTTCCTGATAATGACTGGTTCAATATAGTCTATACGCTTTCAAACAAAAGCAGGAAAGCCATGAAAGGGACTGTAAAGGTTGTATGGGAGAGGGAGTTTAAACTGGAATCCAACTCCTACAGACCGAGTGCCAAAAAGGAGAACAAGATTGATGACTATGAATGGTGCGATGAACTGGGAAGCTGCACTGTTGACATAGCGGCAGGAGTACGTTTTTGGAAAGGGATAGTATCCTGCAAGTTCCCGGTCCAGAGAAAAGAGCCGAGAGATCCTGTTAGCGGTGTTGGTTATTGCACTCCAATGGTACATTTGTATTATCGGGAAGAAGGAAGCAGTGAGTGGAAGCTTTTGCGGTGTGACACAGAATACCTGTTCAACCGGAACTATCCGGGTTCCGAGTACGCAAAAATGGATGAAGCGTTCAATTATCTCTATATCGATCCGGAAAGCTGGAGTAGGAAACAGTAATATATTAACCTTCAAAAGCAGGAAAAATGGAATGGCATGAACTGTTTGACAGCCTGGCAGGGAGGCTGCAGGAAGGATGGCCGCAGGTTGTCCGGACTATACAGGACGGAGACTTCGGGGAGCTTCTGCAGCAGCCTGCAATGATCATGGCTGCGGCGGGATTGCTCCAACTGGCGGCACTCGTGGTGCTGGTGAGGATGAGACTTCTGGGACCCGTCCTGAAATTCATCGGGTTTGTATTGATAGCCGGAATAGTCCGCTGATGGTAGCAGCCATCAGGGAGTCCATGCGCTGGTAGTACCGAAAAGAGGCGTATCAGAGCTCAGTCCTTGATAATATGAACCTGTAATTTGAAATTTGAGCATCCTGAAAAGATTAAAGAAAGGATCGTATCATAACTCGATGAAGAGTCTGATATGGTCCTTTTAAGCGTTATAATTAGTAACCGTAACTTTTCGGAGCTGTCATTTTAGTTTTGAAGCACCTCTTTTCCTATCACAGGAACATGGTAAAAAACATACAATAAAAAGATTGTGCTCTTGCCGCTTTTGGGCTGGCCGGGAACAGGTAGAATTCCGGTAGAAAATGTTTTCTCCACCCTTTTGAAGGAGAGAAAGTACGGACAGACGGTCTTGCAATCGCTCCGTTCCGGTGTTTTATCTTGAGTTTTGTTATGTTTTTTCTATTTTCTACCATTGTTCTACCAGTAGGGCGGGGAAAGTAATGATATCACACTTTTATCAAGGAATTACATATAGAATGCAGGGTTATATTGGTCAGATTTAGTATCTTTGCAAAAAATGGTACTGATATGGAGGACAAGTTGATTTCCCGATATGATATTTTAGTGAACCGGTACAAGGAACTTGTATCTGAGAAGCTGAGCAGGAAAGATTTTATAGAATACAATGAAATTCTATTCTCGGCGCATAGCTGTGCTATAGAGGGGAACAGTTTTTCAGTGGACGAGACCCGCACCTTGAAAGAAAAAGGGCTGGGCATGATCCCCAAAGGCAAGACCTTGCTGGAGGCATTTGAAATCCTGGATCATTTCCAGGCTTATGAATATCTTCTGAAGAATTTGAACAGGCCGCTGACCGAGGAACTCCTGAAGGAAACCCACCGGCTGCTGACGGAACATACCCTCTCTTACAAGACCCAATACGATGAAATACCGTCCAACCCGGGAGAATATACAACAGTGGACATGTGTGCCGGTGATACGATATTTGGGGACCATGAGCAGCTGATAAAGCAGGTCCCCCGCCTGTTGCAAAGCACCCAGCAGGTCCTGGACTCCGGGAAGATCCATCCGATGATCATCGCGGCAAGATTTCATGGATTTTATGAATATCTGCATCCCTTCCGGGACGGAAACGGTCGTCTGGGACGTCTGATGTCCAATTTTATATTGCTCAAAAAAGAACAGCCGCTGCTGATAATCCCCGGTTCGCAGAGAGAGGAGTATATCACCGCCTTAAAATATATCAAAAAAGAGCGTACAGATGAATTTCTGATAGATTTTTTCTTCCGGACATCCATAAAACGGATGGAACAGGAAATCGAGGAAAAAAGAATCTCACGGAGAATTTTATCAGGGGGATGGAATTTGTTAGAAATGTAAAATCATCCAATGAGGACATTTCAGAAATCTAATATTACATTCTGACAGTCCGAACAGTACTTTGCAGGCGAACTTTACAGCTCCAAAGATTATCAGTACACCATAGGAGTGGTCAATCCTCCAGAAGATACCTCTTCCGCATTATGCATATCATCATCCAGTAACTATGATGACATTTATGAAGGATACAACAACCAGACTTACAAGGCCCGGTATGGTGAAACTATAGAACTCAGCATACGTTATCAGTCAGAAAAAGTGGATTTTGCAGGATGGTATGAGAATGGCACGTTGCTGTCAACAGCGGAGGTATACACATTCACCCCATCTGATACTCCGGACAGGGTACGGTATATAACAGGCAAGTTTGTGATGAAAGCTACGGCGGAGCCTCGCTGACATTCAATATCAGTGCCGAATCACCAGCCGGTTTCATCTCTTCCGGAAGTATTGAAGTGAATATAGACGGTAATAAAACAACATTGAATACAGCATCCGGCATCAGAAGTTTTACCATTACAGGACGGCAGAAGGCGGTTCTCACTGTCAAGGACCTTCCTGACTATATCAATGGAGAGGGACGCTGGCTGGGATGGTATGTATTTTATAATGGCAGCGAAAAACAGGTGTCTACCTCCTATACTTATGAGATCACCACACAAGGGGATGCCACTGTTTATACCGCCCGATTCCAGAAATAATATATACCGTCTGTTATAAATCGTATGCCAGTTATTTGCCGTATGGATGTCCGCACATGGCGATGTACATCAGGAACTGGACGGTTCAGATATGGTACCGGACCGTCCAGTTCAAATGATTTGAATCTTGTTTGAAATCACATTTTAGCAAGTTAAAAAATCAATTATCTTTGTATCGTTAAAAAATAAATTGGGCAACATGGATAAAGCTGATCTGATTGATAAAATAAGAAAGGTCTGTAGAATACGGAATGATATCAAAATAGATATGACGGTTAAAGGGGAAAATTGGTTTTTTGATGCAATATATGTGTTTTTGGGTGAAACCGAAATATATGTGACGGATACCTTATATATAATAGATATAGAAGAACTTGATACAGAGTCCCTGGCCGGAATATATCAAAAAATTGTTCTAAAATAGATTTTCACAATGTACTGGCAGTTATGAACGGCAACATAAAAATTAAAAAGAGCAACTGTTCATCTCGGACAGTTGCTCCTGTAAAAACGGTTCAATATTAGTAAAAAACGACAATCTTTATGAATGAAATTATTTATAAAGACCCTGTATCTTTTGATAAGAACTGTTCTCTTCTTATGAGGGCAAATTCAGTTCTTTATCAAGAAAGACGCAAAATATATTATTTCAGTATTTCACCTTTCTCATTGAAGAACACCGTACTTTCAGCTCCCTCCTTGTCTGTCAGAACAACCTGATAGGTCTTGCTGCCATCCTCTGCCGCTTCCACCGCCGCTTCCTTGACGGTTGATTCCGCAAAATTTTTGGCGATTGCTTCCGTTACCGCTGCCGGAAGGTCTTTCACTTCAATAGGGGTGAAATCATTTACTGCCATGACTGTTTCAACACCTGAAGTCAAATTTTCGGCAAATGCCACTGTTGTTCCTAATCCCATTACCAATGCTACTGCAACAAAAAATTTTTTCATAATCTTATATTTTTAATGGTTATTGTTTTACGATAATGATAGGGCAATTCCCATGCCAAAAGAATATTTATTCTGATTATCAATTAATTGTCGTTTTTTTTACTATGTAACAAATGGAAATATTCCTCATATAGTGTGGTCTGATGTAGAATGTTTCCACACTTATAAATAGGCAGGAATCCTGCCTATTTTGTGCGTAAAGCCAAAATCTGTTGCACATTAATTTCTGTAACAGGTCCTTTTTTATTTTGTATGACAAGATAAAGGCTATTATAACAAGAGGCTGTCAAGTCATTCTTTTAAGACAGCCCCTTGTATTTATCTGATAGTGGGCATGAATACAATGTTAATAGTTATATCCTTTGTCGCTGTAAATGAATATGAACCGGCTGATGTCTGGGAGTATTCCCCAAGATCGTCCAAAGCCTGCCATCCGGTAGTAAAGAAACCTCTCAGATAGTTATATCTCCAGCGGTCACCTTCTCCCGGCACGGCGTAATCCGCACCATCCGCATATATTGTCACACGGTCTCCATATGAGAACTCACGGGTTTGCTGGCCGGAACTCAGACCGGTAGCAGAAAAGCCAATTCTGAAATCACCGTGCGTATACAAGGAGAAAGAACTGTTACTCCACATGCCGGTCTGTATAGTCACCTTTATAGGATTGTCCGCTTTGAAATCGTATACGAATCTGGTTCCATCAGGATAACGGCTGTAATCGTTGTACGTAAATAAATATTGACCGTATTGTCCGGAGGGTATCCCGTTACCATTCACATACCATTCATCCTCTCCATATTTCCAGCCGGATTCCGGCTCTGGAGATATCAGGTAACCACCTCGATCCAAATTTTCATCATCCGGTGAAAGATTCAACACTATTTCTGAAGCGGATGGCAGCAATGTGGTTTCACCACGTTCATCAAAGACATCCAGTTTGCCTCTTCCCGTCCGGATGGAGAAATAGAACGTTTTACCGGCTTTTGTAAAGTTCGCCTGCAAAGTACTGTTCGAACTTTGCAACTGCACAGTGGTGCTGGCTGAGGAGGCATTCATAATTTTTGCATCTCCTTTAGTCACAGTCCATCCGGAAAATGTGTATCCGGATTTTGCAACAGCGGTGATGGGGATATTGGTTTTTACTTTGTATGTTCCCCCTCCGGTAACAGTTCCTCCGGAGGTCGGATTGGCAGTCAGGGTCAAAGTGCGTTTCTTTTCCTTGAACTTGCACTTGAAATGGTGGTCCTCGCCACCAAGAGGAACTTTATATGATACGGAACTTCCACTGCCTGTATAATTGTACCTTTTTGGTTCAGCTGACGGTCCCCCGTAGAAATAGTCTATCTCATATCCGTCAGAGGCTTCAGCACCTACCGTGGGTTTTTCTTCACCATCATAAAGTCCCTCTCCATAAGCGGTACCACCGGTAAACGATACGGTACGTGAGTCCGCATCCTCTTCTCCGTCAACCTCGATAGTCACCGCGGTCTTTCCGGTTGTGAGCTCTTTTTCAATTTCTTCACTGCATGAGCAGCCTAAGAAGATGGTTGCCAGCAGCACAATGTAATGTAAATGATTTGTTTTCATAAATTTTATTTTGATAGTTTTTAATATGCAAATGTAAGTGGGAAGCAGCACAACCTTTTTGTGCTGCCCTTCACTAAATTTTAATTTTCAGTTGGATATCAAAAGATTTCTTGAAATAATATGTATTTCGTTCATTGTCATATTCAATCTCTGCACCCATGGCCCGGAGCTCTAAGAAGTAATTAATGATTGTATTGCGATGTACGCCCATTTCCTTCGCTATTTTCGCGGCACTTCCTGTATGTTCTTTTTTCAGCAGACGGGTCAGTGTCTGTAATCTTTCCATGTAGTCCAGTATTCTCATAATCCTCTTCTTTTTCTGATGTATGGCCTGACCGGCTTCCGTACTTTCTCACTTCATAATGCAGATGGTTTCCCGTGCTTTTTCCGCTTGATCCGATGAATCCGATCACTTTGCCACTCCTGACCTCTTCCCCTTCCGGAACATAACAGGCGGACAAGTGCCCGTACAGGGTCACAAAGCCATAGGCATGGCGTATCATCACACAGTATCCATATCCTCCCTTTCTTCCTGAGTATATGACCTTTCCATCAGCTGCGGCATGCACGGTCGATGCAAGTTCCGCCGCAATATCCACTCCTGAATGGAACCTGCGCTGTCCGGTAACCGGGTCGCTCCTCCATCCGTAGGCGGAACTGATACGGTGGAACCGGTGTACAGGGGGATGTACCGGTATCCTGTATTCCAGATGATGCCTCTCCACGATGTCCATGATCTCCCCGATGCGCTCAAGACTGGAACACCGGGAGAGTGCGTCCTCCAATATGGCCCTTTCCTTATCAGGTACCGGACAGAAGAGGCATAGGAACAGAACTAGTTTCGTTATCATGTGGTATCCTTTATGGTTTTCCTACAATCTCCGGGAACAGTATCTCCGCATTGATCAGCTGTTTGTTCTTCAATTTGTAATAGAAATGTCTTCCCCCGTTTCTCTCCTGTATCTCTATGATGAGCACCTTCTTGTCCGGTATGGTGAATTTCGGAAGGGCGACCGTAAAGTCACATGAGGAAAGCGCAGCCACCTCCTCCGGACGGTTGAAAGAGAAGAGGGGCTGCTGCTCCAGCTGCTGGACGGCGGTCTTTTTCCGTTTTTTCGCATCCTGTATATAAAAACGATGAAGTCTATGGTATAGCCGATCTGGGAACGGTTGTGCAGCCCGAAGCGGAACAGCAGGATATCATTGTCCACAAAGATATTGGTCACGCAGAATCTCATGCCGGCCACCTCGTCCCTTATATTGGTCAGCAGCTTCGGCCTCCGTGATATCTCTTTTTCAAGCAGTGCTTTCTGCCGGGTATTCCGCTCTCTTCCCTCCAGTATGGCCACCTGCTTCTTTTTGGTGTCCTGTTTGTCCACAATGAAGGAAAATCTCTCACATCCGGGCGCATACCGCAGGTCAAACGTATAGAACCTGCCGCTTTCGGTGATGGCTGTAAGGTTGGTCTGCAGGGCAAACGGCGACACGGCCTGAGTGCGACAATATTGTTCACATTCTCCGCTTTCTCCACCTGTACGGTGGTGTTTCCGAAATCCACATACACGATTTTTTCCGGATAGATCACATGGGTCAGTTTCTCGTCAGAAACCGGAAGAACCGCCGTTTCCGGCATGGTACCGCCCTCCTTGTAGACAGCCTGCGCTCCCTCGTCGAAGGATATGCAATAGGTGTAATACCTGCTGTCCTCCGTAACAACCGACAGGTTGGTCTCTCCTTTGAAATCCCTTACCGTTGATTTCAGCCGGATGACGGACGGACATACCTGTATGACTTCCCCTATGATGTTCTCATCCCCCATGTTCAGGTATTTCACGGGAGTGGGGAATATCATATGGAGCGTCTTCTCATAACCGATCTTCAGGTTTCTGCACTCCAGCTCGTCAATACGGGGCTGCTGGGCTCTTCCTGATAAAAAAGCAAACAGGAGAAGTATTCCTGTGATGTAAATTCTGTTTGGTCTCATATGATTAATTCTATATTTTTGCGGCTTCATAAAAAAATATCTAACATGTACAGAAAAATAAATTCTCTTTTTATACGTCTTAAAAACTTCATACGGATTCACTTCAGCCGGAGCTACACAGCCTCTCTTGAAGGAGCCTATGATTTTACTGTCCGTAATTTTGGTCATCAATTCAAACTTCCCGATGTGCGTTTTCCAGTTGACAAAGACACCTTGAATGCCAATGACTTGCCGGAAGTATTCTCTTGTATAGTTGATTATATCGAGGAACAAGGAGAATCCAATATTGCATTCAGGTGTAATATAGTATGCATGGAAATTCATGACAGACTAAAAAGCCAATACAACATTGATTCGATTGTCACATCTGGTGATTGCCGGCTTAACGGGAATAAGATATGGTCTGCCACGAGAAGGCAGCTCCTCGCCCAATTTGGGCATAGGGTACCTACCATGTCCCATCATGTCTGGCTCACTATCGGAGAATATATAATAGATCCGACTATCATGACGACCATCCGCCAAAAAAAACGGGAGTTGTTTTCTAATAATATTTATGAGGTAACACATATGATATTCCTCTGTAAACATAAGCATAAAACCATGCGCTTGGAGAACGTAATCCTTGAATACAAGCCCCGTTTAGTAGGATGTGAATTTTATGAACATACTCAGTATGGCATTCCGGTCTTTTCCATATCTTCGGGTGCCCCATCAAGTAATTCGAGATAATTCGATATAAACAGGCGGAGTGGACACTATTGTTTATGTGTGGCCGGTGTCCCTCTTTTTCCCTTTCGGCATCTATCTTTCTGAGGATTTCGGCATAAGAAGGTGGAAGATCCGCGTATTTTTCTCTTTCCTTAGTGCTGTTCCTTCTGGCTTTCAGAAAGGTCGGATCTACCGTGTCGAAAATACAGTGGGCCTGGCGTATCAGCATTTCGACTGACGGGTATGTCATCCGGTTGTAGTTCCGGCAGACCCGGTAATCCACCCATATCCGGAATGAAGCATTGTCCGGTAGAAGGCTCTTGCAAATACAGGCTGGTTTGACCGGCCTTCTCCTTTACGATCCATGCGGGGAAACATGCTTCCGGTTCATATTCCGATCTTTCTATACCGGTATCGTCTGCTCCCGGATAACGGAGCCGTATCCGATACCGTACTGAAACTTCGGGGCTTGAACGAATCTGCAGATACTGTTCATCCCAGTCATAAACCTGATGAAAGGCGGAGATATCGGGGGAGAGTAGCTGTCCCGGAACATATTTTCCATCCTCTGCAAAATGTATCCGGTCATTCGCATACAGGACGGTTTTCTCCTCTGCGGTGAACATAATCCACACAAGCACACCTTCTTTCATCAGGTCGCTTTTTCTGTTTGTTCTCTTTTCCAGACACTCGAATATTCGGGGAAACTCCCCAAGAGGACTTGCTCGTCGTATCAGCATTTCGCCCCTTACGGGTACACCGTCCGGCTGCAAATCAGGCACTCCCGGTAATCCGGTTATATCCTGAATAGCGCATTGGTTTATGGATGGTTCCTCAAGGTATAGGCTGACCTGTCCGTTCTCCTGTGGCACTATCCACACGGGAAAGCACATTTCCGGCTCATACTCCGATTGCTTTACTACCCTGTCCTCAGTTCCCTGATATCGTAGGCGCATCCTGATCCGTATCGAAATCCCGTATTCAGGAAGGGAAAGAAACCTGTCAGCATCATCCGGTGTGAGGATTTCATGCAGTACGGATACATCAGGGGACAACAACCTTCCATAGCCGACTTTTCCATTCTCGGGATGTACTTCGTAATCCATACGCAGGGCTGCTTTCCCCTCTTTGGTAAATATGGCCCACATGATGACACCTTCTTCCATCAGGTTGCTCCAAATTCTTTTTTATCAGTCATATTTGAACTTTTTAAGTCGTTATTCTTATCATCCGTCATTTTATCTTTATTTCGTTTCTTTCTCGGTGGAGTATCCCAAAACCGGGGGATAATGAAAAGAGCTCCCATAACCCACCATATTGTGGCCGGCCATTGTTTTATTGTATCTATAATTTCCTGTATGGTTTCCATTGTATAATTTTTGTTTTTATTTATTGTTTACTTTTCAGGTTCCGGACCATTATCCGGGACTTTTGCTTCTCATCCACAGATGCCTTTTCATCACTTCTTTGCCCTGACTGTTCGTGGCGTGAATACACACCATTTTAATGTTTCAATATGCCGTTTCCGGTCAGCTTTCCCCCGGTTCTTTTTTCTCCATCAGAAACACGGCATAGTTGGTCTTGATGGTGACCTTCACTTTCTTGATATTCTTGCTTGCGGCCTGCTTGGTGGCGTTCACCACACCGTTCACGCCTCCGGCAATAAGCTGGCTGCCCATGTCCAGGCCTCCGGTTATCTGCGGATTTGTCCCGTCCACCGCCCCGGCCGTGGCATCCTTGTTGATTTCCGCCTTTGCGTTCCCCGGTACATAGATACCTTCCATTGCGTCAGAAGAATATACTTCTTTTTTAAACGGAAGGATATTGCCGCCCACATTGACTGTCCTGATCTCCACAATGACCCTTTCGCCGTCTATCTTCCTCACTTCCCCGTACACCGGCGAGTCCTTCCTCACCCGACGGCCGTCATCGGTGAGACAGTCCTCACCCAGACGCATCTTCAGCGTGGATCCGGCCATCACGACCTGGTCGGAATGCACGTACGCGCGGATGGCGTTCCGCCTGCTGCTCTTGTGCAAGGCGACCGTGTTGAATCTTGTCCTTGCCTCAGGGGCTTCCTTTGTCTCTTCCTTCTTCTCCACCTTCTTTTTCTCCTGTTTCCTTTTTTTCTTCTTCCGCAGTTCACGGGTGATACTGTCCAGGTTCTCTTGTGTGGGAAGGATATAGGAGGCGGTATCCGCCTTCCGCCCGTATTCCTCTTCCGGCGGCATCTCACTGTTGATGATGAGTTGACGCATACGCTCTATGTCCACCGGATTGTCCCCGCCCTGTCCCTCCGCCTGCTTGCGCAGGGGGGTACGCTCGAGCTGGGCCTTCACATCCGTAATGGTCACATCCTTGTTGTCCGTGCTAAGACGGACGGTGTTCTGATTCTCTTCCTTTCCTTTCATCGCGGAGATTGTCCAGATGACAAGAAGGACAAGTAACCCGAACACGCTGACAATGATTACTTGAGTCTTCTTCATGTTCTTCTGTTTTATTCAATTCCTTTCTTTGTTTCCATCCGAGCTATCCAACAGCTCGTATTCCTGTGTATAGTTCCGGAAGAAGAAGCCTGTCACATTCTCCGGATAGGACGGGGTGGTGCGTATGGCGTCGCCCCGGCTGTATATCCTTATACGTTTGACCCCGCCGGCATCATGGATGGACAGGATGGAGGTGAACAGCACGTTGTAACCGTCATCACGTATCCCGACCTGTGCAGCTTCTCAAACACGCACTTGTAGATGACACCCCTGTCCGCCGCGTCGGCATAGGCGCGGTCGTTCAGGTATTTGTTCCAGATGGCGTTCAGCTCGGATTTCTCCACCAGAAACACGGCCTGCGCCTGGTTTCCGGAGATGCTCATCCTGTCGAAAGAGTTTACATAATAGGCCACCGCGTTGCAGTGGGCCTTCAACAGGGTCTCGTATAACTTGTCCGTTTCCATGGACTTCAATTGCAGGAACTCTCCGCCGGTATTCACGACAAGGATCCTGTCCGTCACTCCGCGGACGGTCATGTTCATGAAGAACAGCACCAGGGCGACGATGGCCGCACACAACAGGCTGACCGCCTTGACATAGACGGAGGACCGCTTCTTGGCCTCTCCCAGTGAGGCGAAGTCCCTCACCATATTCTTTATATCCATTTTCATATTCTTCCGTTGTTTTAAAAAAGGTTATGGATCCTGCCTCTCACAATCGCCAGCAGGGACAGTTTCAACGCAAGGGAAAACAACACCTGCAGGACGACATTCCACGAGGTGTTCATGACATACTCGCAGACGATGGCGTCCGAAAACTTGCTGGCAAGGATGAAGGCCGGTACCATCAGATAACAGACCAGCAGGTTCTTGCACCACGTATGGAAATACGTCCGGGTACTCTCGTTGTAGAAACAGCTATCGCCACAGGGGATATAAGTTCCAGCAGGAGCAGGAACATGTATCTGCCGACTATGAACAGGGTCTGCGCGTACATGTAGAAAGGGGCGGCTATGACGCCGGCCACATACGCCAGCAGATAATCGAACGAACTGCCGACCGGATTGAGCAACACGCCGGCAACGTCCATTACCGACATGTCGCTGAACTGTTTCTCGAACTGTGCGATTATCGGCTTCTGGAACAGGTCGGCCACATCATAGACCTTTCCGCCGAATCCGGCCTGCAGATCGTCCATCAGTTTGCCGAACACCGTTTCCAGGGCTTCCAGCAGCACGGGGAACAGTGCGACGGCGGCTATGCAGAATACATACTGCCACACCAGGTTCATGTAATCCTTCATGGTGGGCGTGCCGTCCTCGTTGGACTGTACCTCCCGGTATACCGTATACAGACGGTGGATGAGCGTGACAGCCATGAATCCCGTCACTACCGCATAGAAGGCTTCCACGGCGATGTTCCCCCGGATACTTTCATAAGCATTGTGGATATGCTCGACCGATATTTCTGTTATTGATGCCATATTCCTATTCCGTTACAAGTCCCAAATTCCGTCTGATGGTACGCGTATGTGACATGATCTGTCTGATGGTGCCCAGTGAAGCCTCCTGGCGACGGACTTCCTGAAGACATCCGTCGAGCTGCTCCATCCGTTCGCTGTCGTTCATTTTCAGGTCACTGCTGAGTATATCCCCGGTCAGGGAGATGATGGCGGCGTTGTTCGCCACCACGTCCTGCACGGCCGAAGTGATGCCCGGCAGCCCCTTCATGTCCATCTTCTCCGCCTCTTCCAGCGTCCTGAGGCAGTTGCTGTTCAACCGGTTCTGCCGGTCTATCAGGTCCGTGAACATCCGTGCGCGTCTGACGGTGGCGGACACCTTCTGGACATAGTCCAGGGCGGTCTGGAGTCTGTTCACCGATTCCGTCACCTGTTTCACCGTTGCAGCGGTATTTCCCGCGGTCAGTGTGCTCTGGGCGGTGTTGAGAGGTCGGTAATCGCCGCCTGTGCGGCAGCCTTCAAGGTCATTCCGCCGCACAGGAGCAGAAGCAGAAGCGGCCTGTATCCCTTTAATCCTTTTTCCATACGGTCTCCTTTCATTTCCTGTCCTTTGACGGGTGTCTCTCCATGTATCTGCCTATCGCTTCCTCCATCGGCATGGTCCTGGAATAGCCGTCAATCTCAGCCCATGTCTCCCCGTCGGTCTGGAAGGCGAGGAACTTCTCCCGGCTCAGTTCGTTGCGCACCACCACCGCATACCTCCCCTGGCCGCCGGTGAAGCGGATGAAGCACTCGGAATGCGGACGCTCCCCGGAAAAGTCGTTGCGGATGGACCGCATCATGTTGCACTGGGCGGGGTCGCCCCCCATCTCGAACCTTTTCTCCACGGCCCTGTATACCACATCCGTTGTGGGAAGGATGTACAGCAGCTGGGTGTTGGTGATCATGCCTTTGGTAAATTCGTCATCGGGAAGCTGGTCGGGACTCTGGACGATGGTCATCACCGCACCGTTCTCCTTGCGTATCTTCTGGTAGCAGAAGGCGACTGCGGAATGTATGCTGATATCCTCGCCTCTGGACTTCATCTGCGCCGTCTCGGCATACTCGTCAAAAATGATCATCCCCCTTCTGGTCCGGTCGGAAAGGATCTTGTCATGAATCACGTCGAAGATCAGGGCCATGACCAGGTCGGAGAGGAACTTGTCCTGTTTGATCTGCGTCAGCTCGAACACGACCAGCCGCCTGTTCCCGAAATCGGGCACTCCGTCGGTCCTGCATACATTGGCATACCGTTCACCGGGAAGGAACTCGCTGCATATGAGGCGGAAGGAGGACAGGTCAAAATAATTGGGGTCTACGTCCTTCCGCCGGCAGATATCCTCATAATGCTCCGTCACGTGGCGGTAGAAAGAGGGAAAGGAATGGGGCGGCAGGCAGGTGGTGTAATAATCCTGGATGAATTTTGTGAGGGCTACGGACTGCTCCTCCTCGTCCTTCCCGAACATGCGGCGCCAGAAACGCTGCACGATACCCGATAGCACCTCTATCTTGTTGTTGTCAAGGGAACGGCCCTCCAGATCGAAGGGATTCAGGCCCAGCGGTGTCTCCCCGTCATAGTCCACATGCAGCGAGATTTCAGGATAAAGCTTGCAGAGCTGTCCGAAAGAGTACCCGAACTCCACCACCACCACGATATAGCCCTGCTCGATGAGCTGCTGCACGATATTCAGTGTCAGCACGGACTTGCCGCCGCCGGTGGATGCCACCACGATGCCGTTGCGGGCCGGTATGCGTTTTTTCTTCGCGTCCCAGATATCCTTTTTCAAAGGTATCTGATAAATACGGTCATTGAAATACACCCCTTCCTCATCCGGGGTGAATGTCGTGTAGTTGATGAACAGACAGAGCGCGAGGGAAAGCGGGGTCAGGAACAGGAAACCGCTGTCAAGCCCTTTCTCCTGTCCGGGAACCGAAGCCAGGTATATGTTGGCCAGATGCTCGTAGGACGGTATATAGAATTTGAAGTCCGAGACGGTCAGGTATTCCCGCAGCTTCTTCTCGGCCCGGTCCAGCAGTTCCGGGCTGTCATCCCATATCATGACGGAAAAATTGGCACGGCAGAGGAGCTGCCTCTCCTCCATGATCTCCTTCTGCATGTTCTCGAGCTCGTCCGCCTTCGGCTCCAGCATGGCCCTGTCCCATCCCTTGTTGGTGCGGTAGACCGCCACACGGCGGGAGAACTCTTCATAAAGTTTCTCCGAGCCTCGAAATAGAGGATCTGGTTGACCGCATGGTTGCAGTGCAGGTGCACGCCCAGGCCTTCCAGTTCCGCCATGTACAGGCTGCATCCGGACACGGGCAGTGTGGTGTCCTCCACATCGCTTCTGACGGTGCGGTCAGGCAGATAGTCACCGTCACAGACGGTATAGCAACGCGCTTTCTCCCGGTCGACGGTGATCTCTCCGGAGAAATGGATGTCACGGTCGCAGTCAGCCCGGGGGAAGAAGTTGATGTACCGGATGACATACTCCCTCAGGCTGGCGGCGGCCATCCTTTCCAGACGGGTGTCCCTGATACTGTTTATCACACCAATGGCGGAGTTCACCCCCTCCAGAAATTCGGTGAGTTTCTCCCGGTCGGACACATGCAGCCTCTCCCGGTAGGAGAACGGGTTGGCATTGTACGAGGCTGCCAGGGAGGACAGGCCGGACAGGGTGAATATCAGAAGACAGTCATGTTCCAGATACTCACGGCCGGAGAAATGCCTCTGTTCCGCCTTGTCGATGAAGCTGTCCCCTTCCAGCTCATGAACGTACTCCCTTTTAAGGAACACGTCCTGCTTGTGCACGAAGCTGCCGGAGGCAGGTGTTTGAACGCCTGGTAGAGACGCGCGTTGCGCTCCTCCAGGTCGGTACGGTGCAGGCTGTAGCATTCCGGATTGTACATGCGGAACGCTACAGACACGCAGCCGTTTCTGGTAAGGATGACACCGTATTCGTCATTGATGACATCCAGTATGGAATATCCTTCGTTTGCCATTTTCTTATTGTTTGTTTATTTTTTATCCATTCGGTTGTTATTTGTATCTTTGCACAGGAATCAAACACTATTATTGTCTAACTTGATCTGTCTTATGATATGTTAAATGAATTGGGAGATATCTACCAAAAAATGGAAAGGGGCATACGGTATACTATTGTTTCCCTTGCCGCCTGCACTATTATTGTGTATCCGTTTTTGTTTATGTATATATCATCTTTCAGTAGCTATACTTTTGTCGTACAACTGATGTTGGCTACGGGAACTGCCGGAGCATATCTCAGTTTAACCACTCTTGTTTCCTGTCCGGTACAACCACCTCCATATGCTGTATTCGTTCCGATTCCTGTTCTCGCTTTTGGGGAGTTGATTTACCTTTATCTGATCGAAAGTAAAGGAATACAGATTTCTTTGGCCTGTTATTGGACAAGGTTTCTTGTGCTATATTCAAGTGTTGCCTACTTTAGTATTCTTCTCCTGTTTGCAAAGATTTGTTTGGGTAAGATTACATTGGGGGGCAAACACTGTTGGCAGCTCCTTAAAAAAAAGTTGAATCATGCAGACGATGAGTCGTTCCTTTCTTTAGAGGGATCATTGATTTTTTTTTCGGTATCATTGCCACTCTTGCCATACTTTTTTAAGAACTCCATGTTCCATGTATGGCAATTCTTATCAAAACATGCAGTGTCAGCATCCCCATGATAATGATGCATATATAATCAATTGGCATTCCGATTGTTTGTTCCAGCCAGTTTCTAACACTTTCCATACTGTCAATAGTTTATCTGTCTTTCATTAAAGCATTTCTCACATCACGGTTTGTAACCGTCTTCTCCCAATGCGGCGGCCTGTACTTCTTCCTTGAGGCATTCTTATAGAACTTCCTTGCCAACAACAGGCCACATCCGACAAGCAATACGAATATGAAAAGCATTTCACCGCCTGTCGTACCGTCCTCCAGCCAGCTCTTGACGTTCAGCAGGAGCACGGCCACGGCGAATCCGCCGTAACCGAGCAACAGATAGAAGTCGCGTACCAGCAGCCCGTGTATCTTGCACGGGTTCTCGATCCCTTTGCGCACCTTGTACTCCATGGCGGTCAGATTGAGAAGCTGACACCGGCTATCTTGCCCACGCAGAAGCTGATGACGGTCACCGCGATAAGGACATAGCCGACCATGTAGGCGACGTTCATCCATCCCTGTTTCTTGTTGCCCTCGCTGTTCTCGTCATTGATGAGTCTCCAGTTCTTTCCTATGCCTACGGCAAGCGCCATGACCATCACACCGAGGAAAACCGGCAGTGCGATGTCGTTCAGGACGGTGTTGATGTCACTTTTGATGGATTGTGCCCCTGCCGGAAGAACCGCCGCCAGCAGGACGGATAAAGTATAAATTTTCTTTTTCATTGCCTTTCTTGTTCTTTTTCAGTTATTGTTCCTTCATAATTGCCTCCGGGCTGCCAGCCGGTGATGGTGATGTCCTCTATCTCCACCCCGTTTCCGGCGGTTTTCAAAGTGTAGACATATTCCTTTCCGGATCGGAATGCCGCCGCCGGCATGACGAAGTCGTATGGATGTCCGCCGGCCACCAGCGCCACGTGCATGGCCGGACTGTCACCGGGATAGAGCAGCAGGCTTCCTGTCCCGGAGGATATTGTGCCTTTTTCCGGTTTTATCTCCAGTGAGCCCGTCAGAAGACTGTACGAAGCGGAGTAGCTGTAATCCGCCACTCTGACCGCGGTGACGGCGGCGGGCATTCTGAAAGTCACCTTCGAAAGAAGATGATACAGGGTGATGGAGGCGGAGGGTGCGTTCCCGGACACCATGGTCCTTTCCGAATACAGATAGTCTGTCTGGCTCCTTGCGTCCAGGCCCATCTTTCCGCCGCTGAAGGACGGGTTGTAAGGATAATACGCATATATGCCTTTATCCCCGTCCGACAGGGAAATCTCCGCGAATGTCCATTTCCCGGACCGGTTGAGGACTCGGATGTTGTCCGGATACAGGTTTCCCGCCGTATCCGTTACAAACATGCCGAACTCGCTGACGGACATTTCCTGCCCGTCATCACCACGTGCCGTGCAGGAGCTGATGGACATGACGGCGTCCTGCTCCGGACTGTCGTTAGGGCCGGAGCAGCCGCTGAGGGCTGCAACCGGCATTACAAACGTCAGACAAATAATGAGATGATTGAATGGTTTATCCATATTTATAGTTTTTAGTTTATGTCCACCGATACCTTTCTGTCCTGGTATACAGTGATTGACAGTTTCCTTCCGCTTTCGTTCTGGGTCAGCGTAATCGTGCCGCTACGGTCGGAAGTTGTCGGGTTTTCACTGACGGTTGCCGAGTTTGTGCCGGCACTGATCCAGGACACGTTGGCGGAAGCCGACCAGCCGATATTGCTGCGGGAGGTTTCGCTGCCGTTGGTGTATGTGATCTTCTGTGAGGTGACACTGTAGGTGACGGTTCCCCCGGTGGAGACGACGTTATCACCGCTGACGGCTCCGAGCGTGAATATGTACCCGTAGGTGATTACATCGGCGGGCTTTCCATCCTGATGGATTGTCACATGGCCTGATTTTCCTCCGTAACTTGCCGTATAGGTACAATTGCGGGATGAAGTGCTGCCATTGGCCGCCACTGTGACAGTCGTGCCGCTCCGGCTGAAGCCCGACGCGCTTCCTGACCATGAGGCGGATGAGCTCACATCCACACTCCGGTATTCTGTGGTGGTGCCTGTTGTTATGCCGTTCCACTTCGTGTATTTCGGACGGCTTTGTGATGCTGTCGCACTCAGGCGGCTTGTGCCTCCGGATGAGCCGATACCGGACGGGCTGGCGGACACTGACAATGAGCCCGTGTCCAGTTGCCGTACTCCGTTGTCTGACTGCCGGCGGACTGTCTGACCGTACAGGCGGCCGACCTGCCGTTTGAAGTGGCCGTGACTGTGCAGGACCTTTCAGACGCTGTTGTGTTGTTGCCTGCTGTCAGTGTTGTTCCGGACAGGCTGAATCCGCTGCCGGCTGCCGACAATGACGGTGTGGCCCTGTCTGTTTCCGTACCGCCGGAACCGCTGACACCGTTCCACGTCCATGTGCGGGTACGGGTTGCCGCCGCGCTGATGGAGGATGTGCCTCCGCTTGCGGCTATCGTGGCCGGATTGGCTGACACTGTCACGTTCCAGGCACTCCATGACGCATATTGCCTGTTTCCTGCAGACTGGGTGATCGTACAGCTGGCTGATTTACCGGCATGGGTTGCCGTATATGTTATACTTCGCGTGCTTGTTGAGGTGTTGTTGCCGGCGCTGACTGTTTTTCCGGACAGGCTGAATCCGGCTGCACTGCCCGAGATGACAGGTGTGGCGGTTTCCGTACCGGTCTTTACCCCATTGGTATATACGTCACGCGCAGCCGAGCAGGTCAGCGTTGACGTTCCTCCGGCGGCCGCGATAGTGGTCGGACTGGCGGATATGTTTACTTTCCAATCTCCGTAACCGGTTGTTCCGGCCGGCTGCTTGACTGTACAGGTCGCTGATTTACCGGCATGGGTTGCCGTGACTGTACAGGATCTTTCAGATGTTGTTGTGTTGTTGCCTGCTGTCAGTGTTGTTCCGGACAGGCTGAATCCGCTGCCGGCTGCCGACAATGACGGTGTGGCCCTGTCTGTTTCCGTACCTCCTGAACCGCCGACACCGTTCCACGTCCACGCACGGGTACGGGCTGCATCGGCCGTGATGACGGATGTACCTCCCGTGTTTGCAACCGTTTCCGGATTGGCCGATACGGTTACACTCCAGTCGCTCCAGGATGCGTATTGTTTTGCACCGGCATCCTGTGTTATGGTCAGGCTGTTATCCGATGTTATGCCGTTGTAACTGCCTTTTACGGTAATACTTCTGGCATTTGTCGTAGTATTGTTGACAGCCAGGACCTGATTCCCGGACAGGCTGAATCCCGTCCCGGTTCCACTGAGGGAAACCGTTACATTTTCTTTTTTATCAGGATCCCGGTGGTCGTTATAATAAGTGCTGAGAACGGCTGTGACAGCCTTGTTTCCTCCGGCAGCGGGTATGTTTCCCGCAGTTGTGCTGATTTGCAAGGTCTGCCGCGTGGTAGCGGAGGACTGTTGTACCGGCAGGATGTAAGTCCTTCCGGATTCTGCCTGGGTAAACAGGACCTTGCCGTTTCGGGGAGCGGTATTCAGGTTTTCCGCCACCTTTATTGTTTTGCCCGCCTTGTCCGGGGTTATCCAGACGTCTGTCGTTGAAACCGTGTAATCCAATGGACTCTCAGTGCCGGGCAATGGCTTCCCGTTTATTGAATAATATTTGTTTGAAACCGTTTCGTAGTTATAGATGCCGCCGGAATAGCCGCTGCCGATGGTTTCCGGACTGACGGTAAAGGTATACTGCAGCTCTTTGCCCATGAACGGAATTACGGTAGTATGCCCCGCAAGGAATTCTTTCTTTGCCGTAAGGGTGTAGTCCTTTTTTGTGCCGTCGGCAAATAAAAGGGTAAGGAATGTACCGTCGGCATCCCGGTCCTGCGCCGGAATGACCGCAGTGAATGTGCCGCCGTCATTATACATCCGTATATCCGAGGTGGCTCCAAGGGTATTGGCGGTGCCGGTTCCCAGGTTGATATTGGCTGTAGCCTTGGCCCTTTGGATGGTCACGCCGGAAAGTGCCTCTCCCGCTTCCGGCGTATAAGTGACCTGCAGCCGGGACAGCCGGTGGGAGAAGGCGAGCGTTATGACCTTATCGGTTGTTCCGCTCCTGTTGGCCGCATACATGAAGTCGGAAAGCGTGATGCCTTCCCGCTGGTCCCCCTGTATGCTGAAATCATAATCCAACGGATTGCCCATGTCTTCCCTGTAGGGGTAATAGGCATAATAATCCGTTTCATAGCCGGCGGCTATTTCGTTGGCGTCCCCGTCCGCCACGAACTGCGAGCCGTTCCAGACGAACCGCTTGTTGTCCGCATAGTTTCCGGACGTTTTCAAGGTTGCAGGCGCTGATGACATGCGTACTGCCGCATAGACGCCGATGGCATCCCCGGTCTCAAACGTTGTCTCGGTTGCCCGTGCTCCCCCTGCGTCAATTTCAAAGGACACGGTATCACGGCTGTGGATTGCGGTGCCTTCCTCATTCTCACAGCCCTGCAGGGACAGGAGGGTTGTCACGGCCAGCCAGGGGAAAAGGCTGTTTAAAATATTCTTCATTTTCATCGTTTTGTCTGATTATGGGGGATTGGCAGCCCCGATATGGTTTGTAACAGGGCGGGAAGAAAGGCTTCCCGCCCCTTAAAGTCAGATTACAGGTACAAGCTGGATTTCACCTTTCACATCGTCTGTCCAGGGTTCGATGGTCACACCGCTGCCATCGGCACCGCCGATGACCAGACCGTTATTCCCCAGTACGATGTCGTAGATATTACGGTAAGAGCGTTCCCATTTCGTTCCGGCCGGGAAGGTGAATTGCAGCTGCTTTCCGTCAATGGTGAACACGGCCTGCATATCCTTGCCCGCTGTCGCATCAACCGGAACGACAATGGATGAAAAGGATACGGCCTTGTCTGTCAGAGTGGCGCCGGCGCTGAATTCCACATTGCCTGCCGTCGTTTTTGTCAGGGAACCTGTTGAAATATCCATAGTGGCACGGGTATACAACGGAGTGGCGGAACCGACATTCTTCAGTGTGATTCCGGTAAGGACGCCTTCCTGTCTGTATCCTTCCGTTTTCTTCATGCGGAATACGACCTGTGAAAGGGCATGTTTCATCGTGATGTTCACATTACGGTTCAGGATGCTCGCCTTGGTGTCGCCCTGTCCGTACAGATGGTCCGTCTGGGTGGTGATGTCCACCGGAAGGGCGGAGGGGGTGGTCAGCGTGGCATCATACGGATAATAAGCGAACACCGTCGCCTCGTTCTCATCCAGCAGGATCTCTTCCGAAGTCCATCCGGCAGCTGAATAGGTGAAAGGGGTGTTGGTATAGACGGCATTCTGGTTGTACGGAGTGCCCAGAGTACCGTTGCAGACATAAAGACCCAGCTTGTCACCGGCTTCCCAGGCGGTCTTTTCCGCGCGGGAAACAGCGGGAGCACCGATGTTGGCGTTGATTTTCAAGGAGGCACGGACATCCTTGACGGTTCCTTCTTCATTCTCGGAACAGCTGCATGCCAATACGGCAAGACACGCTGCGAACAAAAACATTTTCTTCATTTTGTAAAATTTTAATTGATGATAAAAAAACAGTATTAATAAGTAATTATTCCCTGGCCCCATTCCACATTCTGCCAGTCCTCGATGGAAGCGGATGCGGTATGTAGGGACGGGGATACGCGGACGGTGATGTCCACACTGATACCGTCAGCGGTGAAGTCCTTGAACACATCACTCAGGTCAAGATCCGCATCCACGGGCATGTCCCCGTCCAGATGAAGACGGATGACATTGCTCACCCCGGTATTGATGCCGAACACCAGCACTTCCTTCCGGAAGAAATTCTCCTTTTCAGGGGAGACGGTGAAAGGCAGGGTGGCGAAACCGCTTCCCTTTTCCCTTGTACGTACATACCGGCTTGTGGTCACGCCGTCAAGTTCGGCGGTGATTCCGGTATATTCCAGGATTCCCGTATTCGTCACCGTGATGTTGAAGACAATCCGCTGCACCATCAGTTTGCTCTCGCAGGTGACGTGCAGGGTGTCGTCAGTCATGACCGTACCGGTCACGGAAGAGGAATACGCGTATCCCTGCTCCGCCGTGATCTTTCCCTGTTCCGTCGGAACACGCAAGCGGACGGTGGCGGCGGAGCCCGCATCCTCCAGGATGTTGACATCCTTGTTGCAGGCGAGAAACTCGTAACTCCCGATATGCAAGGTCCCATACGCATCACCGCTTCCATTAAAAGGAATGGAAAGATTGTCATATTCCGCCACGCCGTTACCGGTCAGCGGAAAAACCATCAGGTTCATCTCCGCCTGTTCCGGTGTGCCCATATCGGAAGGGTGATGGAACCGTTACGGGCGTGCAGGTATCCTTTGTAGATACAATCCTCGGTGAACAGGCCGTCACAAGAGGAAAGTGACAGCAGGGACAGGAATATGCCGGGCAGAATTCTTACTATTTTATTCATATTGCGACAGGTTTAAATTATACGTTGTTATCAGCCGGTTGATTTCCGGATCAAGACGACCGCGATAGGCTTTGGAACCGTCCAGTTCCAGTGAGCGCATGAAGGAGGACACGGCTTTGCCGTCGTCTTTCAGACGGCTGTACAGGATGGACAGCAGGTAGCACACATTGGAACTTTCCGGCAGGGATTCCAATATTCCGGCAGCCCGTGCATCATAGCCCAGTGACATCAGGCAGATGGCCGTGTTGTAGTCGTTATAGTCCGACAGTATCACCAGCGCGTCCTTGTACTGCCTGTCCTCCATCAGGTCAAGACCGTGCATGTAGGCCGAGTCAAGGACGGTGGTGTATTTGAATTCCTCTATCATATCCCGGCGGTGCAGGTAGAATGCGAAGTTCACCGCACGTGCCAGAGGATAATAGTTCTCCCTGATATGCTTGTAGGCATCCGGGAAACGTTTCCGGATCCCGGCCTCCCTTGCGTCCGGATCCTTTACGGAGGACATGATATCCAGAACGGCTGACCTGTCATCCATTTCCGTATCCTGTTGTACCTTGCGGACAAGAAGCTGCCAGTCCTCGCCAATCCACCGGGGACGGATCAGGGTGTCGATGCCGGTCCTGTCATCCGTCCTTCCGGACAGGTACTCCTTCAAGGCAACGGCACGCTGCCTGGACAGGATACGGTTCGCGGCCGCGCTGCCTTCCGGGGATGCGGTGGCGGTCATGTCAATACTGTCCATCACCAACTCACCGGTATAGGTCAGCTTGTTGATCGCTTCCAGGACTTTGTCTATTTCGGAACGGTTGTTCCCGTATTCCTCGTCAAACAGGTATCTGCCTGCCGGATAATTGATATAGGCGGTCGTATTGGCCGTGGCCTTGCGGTATATCTTCTCCTTCCTGTACCGGGGCGCATGGTCCAGGAACTGCACCATACTGCTTATATAATAGGTAATGGTATCCGAGGACGGTAAATTGGCGGAACTGCCATTGACGGCAAGTATCCTTCCGTCTACTGTCAGGTCAATACGTTTCGTGTTATCGGTAACATCCATCTCCTGCCGGTAATAATAGCTGAAGGTATTGTTCCTGTTCCTGATGACCGTATCCAGACGGGCGGCCTGGTAAGGGAAACGAACCAGCTCCTCATATTTGCGTGACACCGCGTCACGTTTGCGTTCGTTCTCCGCAATGCGCTTGTAATCGAAGTATCTCTCCGCTATACGCGCCGAATCTTCCGGCGTCACCCTGCGTACCTTCAGAGGGGTGCCTTCCGAGAACATGCGGTAGCGGGACGGAATCAGCGTGGTGTCCAGGTCACGGCGGAGCCAGTAGGCGGGAAGTACGGACAGGATGGTGTTGTGGCCGGCGATGGCCATGCGGTTCCGTTCCATCTTCGCGTTGAAGTGCTGGTAACGGCGGTTCCATCTCTCAGTCCAGTCAATCCATTCCTCGCGGGCGATATAGTCATGCTTCCATGCCTGGTAGAACTCCTCCTCCAGCTCGGCCATGGCACGGCGGTAGCCTTTCATGTCGAACATCTCTTTCAGATAGGCGGAATCCGGGATGATGCTGTTTATGAAGGCCTGGTACTGCGCGTATCCTTTTTTCTGCCGCTTGACGAAGTCGGCGCCGGACAGGAAGATCCTCTCCAGTTCTATGCGTCTGCCACGCTTGTAGGCCACAGGGGTCAGCTGTACCTGCCATTTGTCATCTATCAGCCTGCCCGGAACGGTCACGACAAAATCCAGATTCACTTTCCCGGCACGCTCGGGGATGTTCCTGTTACGCGCGACAATGGTCACCTCGTCCAGCTGCAACACGGTCATCTCTTCACCCGTAACGCTGTCACGTTCGGCCATGGTGACAATATGTTCCACTCCCGAACTGTCCTTCCAGGTGATTTTTTCGGGAACGGAATAGCATGTCGTGTCCGGTGCAGGCCGCTTGCCGGCCTGTGAGAGACCGACCTTGCTGATGCTCCTTTCCATCTTGTGGGACAGGGAACAGGATAAGGACAGCAGTGGAAGTAAAAGGATTACAGGTATGTTTCTTTTTTTCATAGGACCGTACATTTAGAAAAGATATATCATGTTCAACGCCACACGTGAAGGTATCAGATACCATCCGTGTTTTCTGCCCAGGAAGGCGCCGCATTCCCGGCAACGGTATTCGTTGTACCTCGCCCAGACCGCGGCGCCGCCGAGTTCCCATTCTATGTTCCATGTTTTTGACAGGGGGTAGGCCTTGCCGATGGAGAGGCCGATGCCGTAGCCTTCCCCCTCATAGCGTTTCTTGTTCCATATCCTGCCGATCGAATAGCCGCTTGCCAGGGTGTTCATCCCGACAAAAAAATTGGAGTAGGACTCCACGAACCAGTAGCGCACGCCCGGCATGACAGTCAGGTTGCGGAACTGGCGGTTGTCCTTAAAGACGAAGGGATTGTACTGGACCGGTAGATGAAGCGACCATCGGCGGTTCAGCGTCATGGACCCCTCCAGGTTGATGTTGCCCGTTGCCAGCCCTATCAGGTTGGTACGCGCGGAATAGAACTGGGCCGGGGATGCCAGGCAGACGCCCAACAATATCCCCAGAAAAAAGAATTTCTTTCTCATCTGTTTTCTCCTTCCTGATTGGACGCCGGGAATTCAGCACGGTGATGTCCCATGCCGTCAGCGTGTTGAAGTAACGCGTCCCGTTCACGGGCGGAAATGTCAAATTTGACACTGACCTCCATACCCTCCTCCATGGGAAAACGGTCCATGTTGGCATTCATCACTTGCAGGCAGATCCTCTTCGGATACTGGTCTTGCGTTTCTATCACAAACTCACGGGACTTCCACGGAGTGCCCGATGTCTTTCCGACTCCTTCCTTGACCGGAAAGAGGGTAAGTACTTTTCCTTTTATCTCCATATTTTTTTCGTTTATGTGTTTTTAATCAAGTGAACGGGGATGAACCGCAACCATCCTTTTCACGATCTGCTAAAACCATTCGGCATCCGGATCGACCTCCACGGAAAGCCGGTCCATGATCCATGTGATCAGTCTGTTGACAAAGCCCATGTTCTTATCCTTTTAAAAGTATTATCCTTCAATTGCCTGCTCAGACTTATATGGCGGCCGTCATCAACTCCGGTCATATAAGCCTTGTGGTTCGTCTTATGCCTGTTCGCCACAGGCTTTCTTCTGACAAGCCTGAACCTGCCCATATAGTCGTCTATCAGTTTTTGGTGACAGATCATGAGGCCGGTTTCCTGCGGCGTCTGCCCGGAATTCTCCAGCTGCATGCGTAAACCGGGTATGCAGCCTTCCAGATAAGACCGGATATAGTCCTTCTTACCTTTGGCGGTTCTCCAGTAACCGCGTCTGCCTTGCGCATACCCGGAATACTTCTCTTCGGACAGACGTCTGAAGGTTTTACGCAGGTAGTCAAAGAGCGCAATGACAGTTGCCGCATTTTCCTCTGTCCCGATTACCACCATATGGGTTGTGCCCGCGTAGAGCAGCATCTTGCAGTAATTGTATTCACATAAGACCCTCATCAGGTCCCGTTTCCAGATATTGCCGGCCGCATCCTTGTAGCTGATTCTGTCAGATTCGCAGGCTGTCAGCCGGTTTTGTGGATTCTCACCGGCAAGATCAAGCAGGGAGAGGTTGTATTCCATAAGCAGGCGGTGTACCGCCGCTGCCGCCGCATGGGCTTCACCTTCAGATCCGATCTGTGTGGCGGATTCTTTGAGCCGGATAAGCTTGCGGATTCTTTCCGTTATCTTTTCTGATACTTCTTTCATATTGTTTGCTGTATTACATCTCATTTCCTGCAGTCATTGCTTTTTTTTTACAGGCTTGCAGGAACTCGTTGAAATCGTTATGCCGGGGATACAGCCGGACGGACTCATTGACCAGTACCGTATCCTTCCCAAGATTCCCCTCCAGTTTCTCCAGGGCGTCCATGCCTGCCTTGTCGTTGTCCAGAAAGGCATGTACCAGCCGGTGCCGGGAAAGGAACTCTCCGGACCTGCCGGCCATGGCCGTGGAGTTCAGGATGCAGAAATTCATTGGCGGCAGTCCGGGATGTTCCCTGGCATACTGGAGATAGCTGAGAAAATCCATGAATCCCTCGAAAACGGCACAACGGTCGCCTCCATTGTCAAGACAGGTGACGGCTTTTACTCCGGCACATCCCTTGAATATCGGATTCCTGAGCTCCATGCCTCCCTTGTCATTGGGGAAAGCTACGGCGAAACAGCGCCTGTCCTTCCTTCCGCTGAAATGGTAGTATGCTTCCTTGCAATATGCCTTTGCAATGTCCGCATCAATTCCACGCCGGCCCATGTATTCCAGAAGCATCCTGTTGGTCAGGGGATTGATATTGTCGACAGTCAGTCTGGGGCTGGTGCCGGCATCCCCGGCGGAAGTCGGAACAGGGAGGGGGTCGGACGGGGCGGACAGGTCGCTTTTTCAATCCGCCGCATGGCGGAGTGAAAATCGCACCGTTCCAGACGCATGACCAGGTCAGCCACACCTCCCGAGCTGTCCTCACCGAAATCCTTCCATTTGTTCGTGTGCAGGTTCACCATGAAGCTGGGGGTCTCCTCATTTCTGAAAGGGGAGCTGTACATGAGATAGCCGTGGTAGGACCTGACCGGTTCATGACCGTATTTTTCCAGTATCTCCCGCAAGGGGATCGCATTGGCTTCCTGTGATTTCATAATCTTTCGTTTTTTTAAGTTCCTCCGCACCGGCTTCACAGCGGGACGGCAGGATGGAATGTTCTTTCACATACTAACTAATGTCAAAATATCATGCGGTCCGGACGGACGTCAGCCTGCTCCTGAGAAAACATAGCGGGCTCCTGATGCGCCCGTTGCTGCGCTCGATTTCCTTCAGGGCGGCTTCCAGCACACGGGGGGAGTCCGCGGACAGATGCAGGATCTCATGCTGCTGTGCCGGAGAAATGCCTAGACGCTCAAGGGCGGCACGGAAACCGTCCTGCCTCTTTTCTCCTGAACATTCAGCGTTGTACTTGCGGATATAGTTCTCTATCAGCGGAGTGAGGCAGCCGCCCACACTGTAACGGTAGTCACCGTTACGGATGCTGTCCTTGACGGCGGCTATGGCGTACTCCAGGGGCATGGCCGGATAACGGGCTTTCAGAATGCACGCCCAGCGGATCTGGTCATCCTTCAGGTTCAGGTATTCCAGATCGGATTTTAAAGTCCGGATGGAATTGTCCTCCTCATCCGTCTTTTCCTGAACGGATGTAAAGGAGCTTGAGGATGATATGTTTTCTTT